>Ga0208934_1000019_pt1 | contig 207939 bp, 169 predicted proteins | sample MalvirDeepMed_s2_FD_184243 | JGI IMG/M metagenome (GOLD analysis project Ga0208934, IMG submission 184243) | Marine viral communities from the Global Malaspina Expedition - Malaspina viral metaG DeepMed_s2 (SPAdes) (version 2) | ecosystem: Environmental > Aquatic > Marine > Oceanic | place... | reverse complement strand
CACTAAGCTGGCCGCTTCCTGCTTGAACTCAGGAGAAAAAGAACGTCGCTTTCTGGTCATCAGACACCTCGCTTATGGTGGCAAGCCTACCACCTAAGTTGGTGTCCGGAATCATTGGACCACTACACACAGACATCTACGTGTTCGCTGACTGGGAAGAATTTAACGAACCGGCCTTGGTAGGAACACTGCGGGCTTCTGCTATTAAGACCAAAGAACATTTCAGCTTTCGTTACGACGAAGGCTGGTTGATGCGTGCAAACGCGCAGAAAATTGATTCAGACCTTCAACTTTTTTCCGGTGATCAGCACAGCGCCAGTTCCGCTAATTTCCGGGTCTTCCTCGACTCATGTCCCGACCGCTGGGGCCGGTTGTTGATGAGGCGGCGTGAAGCAGTTATTGCTCGCCAGGAAGAGCGGCGGCCTCGTGTTCTGCATGAGGTGGATTATCTTCTCGGCGTACATGATCGGTATCGGCAAGGCGCTTTGCGGTTCAAGCGATCACTGGACGGTGCCTTTTTGGACAGTAACGAGCGATTGGCCGCGCCTCCCATTTCATCGCTTAGAGAGCTTGAGCACGCCGCGCAGCAAGTCGAAGCAGGGGAGAGAGATGATCCTGACTATCTGAAGTGGCTCTATATGCTGATGTCTCCAGGATCGTCGTTAGGCGGTGCGCGTCCTAAGGCGAGCGTGGTCGATGAAAGCAATCAGTTGTGGATCGCAAAGTTTCCGAGCCATCACGACGACTATGATATTGCCGCTTGGGAATTTTTAGCGTATCAGCTTGCCATCGAGGCTGGTGTAACGATGGCAAATTGTCGTATCGAAAAATTCAACAGCCTCCATCACACCTTTCTTACGCGTCGATTTGATCGTACTGAAACAAGCCGCTTGCACTTTACTTCTGCGCTGACACAGCTGGGCTACTACGACGGTGACTACGAAGCCAGCTACCTTGAGCTGGCGCAATTCTTGACTGAGCACGGTGGCAATACCAAAGCGGACCTGGCGCAGCTGTGGCGGCGAATGGTTTTCAATATTGCGGTTTCTAACGTGGATGATCATTTGCGCAATCATGGGTTTATTTTTCAGAGCAATGGATGGGTTCTGTCACCAGCTTACGATATTAACCCTGTGACGCCCGCTACAGGGTTGCATCTGAACATCACCGATGATGACAACAGACTGGACTACGGACTTGCCACGGACGTAGCAGAGTTTTTTCAATTGGGAGAAGCCGAGGCCCTGAAAATCAAGCAAGAGGTCTTGGCGAGTGTGCGCCAATGGGAGTCAGTCGCCCAAAGTATCGGGATTAGTCGGAGCGAGCAGCAATTCATGTCGCCCGCGTTTAACGTTTAGGGAGCCTCTCATCAGCAGGCAGATGGGCCGCAATAGCTGCCTGGTCAGCTTTTCGTTGGGAGCAAAAAAGCCAGACATCTTTCGATGTCCGGCTTTTTGTTTTTCAGCGAACGGCTTTCAGTCGGTTTAGAGGCCGACTTGGCCGCCGTCGTCTTTCCAGATGACTACGGTCGATGCGCGTGGGCGCACGGTGCCGGTAGTGGGGACGGTGGCGTCCGCGGTTGCTGGCCAGTTGCCGGGGTGTTGGACGTTGATGAAGATGGCGGTTTTGTCCGGGTTGGCGAAGACTCCGGTGATTTCGCAGCCGTTGGGGCCGACCAGGAAGCGTTTGAGGTTGTTCTGGTCGCGCTGGTCCACCACTGAGGGCGAATTGCTTTCGCCGGCGACGGCGGAGGGGATAACGGCCAGCATCTGGTCGTTGGTGAAGTCCGCGACGTTGTCGTAGCCGTTGTCGGTCTGAATCCAGAGGATGCCCTGGTCGCCATCGCGCTGGTCGTACCAGAGGCCGTCCGGGCTGGCGAACTGGTTGGTTTCGGTCAGTCCGGAGAGGTTGTCGTTGTCTGAAGCGGCGGCGCCGAATACGAACACTTCCCACTCAAACGTAGTGGCGGAAGGTGTGGTTTCCTGCCAGCGGATGACCTGGCCGCCCTGGTTGTTGGCGCGGGGGTTGGGGCCGTTGACCGGTGCGGTGCTGAAGGCGACGCCCACTTCTTCGATAGCGGTGCCGCTATTGGTGTAGGTGGCGGCGGTGTTCTCTTCTGTGCGTCTGGAGTTGTTGGTTAGGGTGATGTAGACCATGCCGGAAGCAGGATCGACGGTGGTCCACTCAGGGCGGTCCATCGGGGTGGCGCCCATCAGGTCGGCGGCGTCACAGGTGTTGATGATGATGCCGGCCAGGTCGTCTGCGGCCAGGCCCAGGGCGCTGGCGAGGGTGCCGCCGCCGGGTGTCTGTGTAGACGGGGTCAGAGGCAGCCATTCGCCGCTGCCGTCGGCGTTGAACTTGGCAACGTAGAGGGTGCCTTCGTCCAGGTAGCTGTCACCCACGCTCAGGCGGTCGTAGGCGCTGCCCACGGCGCTTTCGTCACTGGCGCTCCAGAGTTTCTGGGAGACGAACTTGTAGATGTATTCATTGCGCGAATCGTGGCCGGAGTAGAACACCACCGGCTCGCCTTCGATGAGTTTGCCCAGCCAGCAGCCTTCGTGGCGGAAGCGGCCCATGTGAGTGCGCTTCACGGCGGCACCGGTGTACGGATCAATCTCTACCACGTAACCGAAGGTGCGCGGCTCGTTGCGGTAGTCTTCGCTGGCACTTGCGCCGGTCGGGGTGGCGTTAAAGCGCGCGAACTCGTCCTGGTTTTCACTTGGGTCGCCTGCGGCGGTTTCCCAGCCATAGCGGCCACGGCCTGTGCTGATACCGATACGGTCATCGTCCTGCTGGCGGTCGGCATCCTTGATGAAATAGCCTGGCCAGTTTTCTTCACAGGTGAGGTAAGTGCCCCAGGGGGTGTAGCCCATGGCGCAGTTGTTGTTGGTGCCACGGGTCATGGTGCCATTCGGCGAGTATTTGGTGATGGCGTAATCGCTGCCGGCTACCGGGCCGGACAGGCGCATCGGTGTGGCGGAGGTGATGCGGCGGTTGTAAGAAGAGTTTTTGACGTGGCTCCATGAGCCGTCTGACTGCTTCTGAACGCGCACCAGGGTAATGCCGTGGGCATTGATTTCGGTGCGGGCTTCGTCGGCGGGGCGGGATTCACCGCTGCCATTGCCGGTGGGACCGCCTTGCGGTGCCCAGAGTGCGCTTTGATCGATGTATTCGTTGTTCAGCGCAATGATGAAGTCGGTAGACGCGGTCTGCTCAGACAGCGGGAAGAAGTACATGCCGTCGTGGTGCATGCCCACGCTGTTTTCCTGGATACTCGGGGTCATCGCCAGGTTTTCGTTCCACTCAGGGGCGGCATCGCTCAGCGCGGTACCCCAGGGGATCAGAACCTGTGCGCTGTAGCCGGGCGGAACGACGATGGCGTCCGTTCTGGAGCCGGGGATGGACTCGAAGCCCAGTGAGATGGCGCGGCTTGGCTCGCTGGTGGTGTTGTCGTCATCATCGTCGGAGCTACAGCCAGCCAGGCTGACGCCGAAGCCGGTAAACATGGAAAGGGCTGCAACGTTGAATCCACCGCGCATCAGCGAACGGCGGCTCATGCGGCGCTCCATTACCGAAGCGAATGGCTCGTTACCGCTCTTGTTAAAAATTTCCTGACTTTCGATTTCTTTGCTCAAGGGATTGCTCCTCTCTCATCATCGCCGGCAGGGTTGGTTCCGTGCGCGGGCTCTCTCATTGGTTGGCAAAGAGCCTATTAATCGCGGATGACATGAAGATGACAGGGAGGCAAAAATTGCTGCCTGATTGGATGAATTTTCAGGCTCTGGGAAAGACGTTGAGAAACAGGGGCTTGAGCGAGGGAGCGCCCGTTCGCTCCCTCGCAGGTATTCATCATTCGCGGGCCGATAGGCTTGCGTCCCTAAAAGCCGAGATTTCTCAAGGCTCGGGGATGTACGACTGAGTGGAATACTCGTCGGCTGCCGGTTTTGAAAGCGTGCCGACTTCGCGGGTGTAATCCACAAACGACTGGGCGTAGTCGAGGAAGGTATCGACCGCGCGACCATCGTCCGAGACGGTGCCGAAGGTGACGTAACCATCGCGGCCGCCCGCGGTAAAGCTGTTGGTGACCACGTTGAGGGTTTCGGCGTCAGTCAGCGCGCGCCACTGGGTTGCGTCTCTTTCTTTTACCTCGATGTCGTAAAGGCGATCACCGGAAGTTCGGGACATATCCACCAGCCACCGCAGTCCGGCGGCGTAGGGGTAGGCGCCGCTGGAGTCGGTGTGGGCATAGTTCACCGCTTCGTTCAGCACCTGGCGAATTTCCGCGCCGGTCATGGTCAGATCGACCAGAGTATTGGCAAAGGGCAGCAGGGTGTAGGCATCGCCAATGGTGATGTCGCCCTGGAACAGATCAATGCGGACACCGCCGGCGTTCTGAATCGCGACATCCGCATTCTTGCTCTGGAACAGGAAGGCCTGGGCAACAATGTTGGGAATGTCGCCGCCACGGTTGGGGTCTTCACCGGTGCAGGCGGCGTCGCCGTAAGCAACGCCGGGGATTCTGGCCAGGCACAGATCTTCGGTCGCGGTGCCAACGACCTGGTTACGAAACTGGTCCAGTTGATCGGTATAGGTGGCCAGCGTGGCGGCGGCGGTGGCGTCTTCAGCGGTCAGGCTGAGCTGGGCATCGGCGTTGATCGCCGCCAGGATTTCATCGCGCTCGGAGCCTGTCGGGTTGTATTCATTGCCGCCGGTATCCTCGCGAACAATCGGCTCATCCAGCAGCAGGTGGGGGACACCGTTACAGGATTCTACCACGCCTTCAGCATTCCATTGGACGTTCAGCTCGCCAACCACCTGAGCATACTGCCAGGCCTGCGCGACACACACCTGGTTGCCCGCCGCGTCCGTCACGCGAGTGGGATAGGGGCCTTCGCTCTCCAGCCCGTAGGTGTCGAAATCGCCCAGCAGGGAGTGGGAATCACCACCGATAATCACATCGACTCCGGTGAGGTTGGCCGCCAGCGTCAGATCGTTGGTGTACTGGTAGTGAGTCAGCAGAATGATTTTATTGACGCCCTGGCTTTCCAGTTCATTAATCATGTTCTGGGCGGTTTCGGTTTCGTCCAGGAATTCAGTAGTGTCGTCCGGGCTTGAGCTGTTGCGGGTTTTGCCAGCGATATCGATGCCGACAATACCAACGCGCTCGCCATCGATTTCGCGGATGAGGTAGGGCTTGATGTAATCATCAACGGCATTGGGGGCGAGTGGCGTGCCGACGGCAGGTTTGACGTTAGCGGCAAGCACGGCGGTGTTGCAACTGCCGCTGGCGAGGTCATCCAGAAACGCTTTCAGGCCGCTGTCGCCGCGATCGAACTCGTGGTTGCCGAGCGCGAAGGCATCGAAGCAGACCTGATTCATTAGCTCGGCATCCGCCTCACCTTCGAAGGAGGTGAAATACAGCGTACCGGTGATGGCGTCGCCCGCGTGCAGCTTGAGCACGTTGTCCAATGCCGCTTCGCGTTCCTGAATCTTGGCGATGACTCGCGGAAATCCGCCGGAGGCGAATTCAGTCTCCGCACCTGCGATATCCAGTGAGCGGGTGCTCTGCTCCAGGTTGGAGTGGTGGTCGTTGATATGGAGGATATTGAGGCTCAACGGGCCATTGCTGGCTGCGTCAGGCGTGTCGTCGTTATCGTCATCGCTGCAGCCAGTGATGGCCAGCATCGGGACCAGAACGGGTAACAGTAACCAGGGGGATTTGCGGATCACGGTCGTACTCCTTTAAAAGACGTTGCGCGGCAAAGGCCATGCGCGAGGCTTGCTTTGAAAGGCGTACAGGATCGGGGGTGACCGGTTTCAGGAGAATGACAGATTTGTGGCGTGAAAAAGACATGACGGTTTTGCCGCCATGTCTTTAACCGAACTACTCAGAATATGCCCTTACGATCAGGCACGTGCCTTTGAGTTCTTCATGGCTTGAATGACTACTCGCATATCCGCAGCCGAAATCTGGCCATCCCTGTCCAGATCGTAGGTTGCGAGATCAGCATCCCCGAACAGTGCTGCAAGCACCCACTGGGAGAGATCGCGACCATTCACTAAGCCGTCACCGTTCAGATCGGCCGTTGGGATAGCAGGCGCGGTGTTCAGGTTGAGCTCGATGATCACCGGATCGTGATCGGAAGCCCGGTAGGCGTCTGGCGCGTAATAGGCCGCCTGCTGTTCAGGTGTTTTGAACTCAGTGTTGTAGTCCAGTGCGCGAGGCTCGTCGGCGTTGATGTGCCACACGGAGGTGTCCGCCACCTTTGCAGCGAGAGCGTCATTGGCCAGTGCGTGGTCAAGATAGCCCGCCTGCCCGAAGAAAACGTAGGAGTAGGCCTGTGCTTCACAATACTGAGCGACCAGATCGGTGAAGCCGCTGCTGGTCAGCGCCGTAATCGGATCTTCCTTGGCGTAGCTGTTCAGGTCCCCGATGATCAGCACATCGGCTTCACCGGTCCCGGTCGGATCAGACGCTAGCCAATTGGCCAGCGAGATGGCGGCTTGCGTGCGCACGGCATTCCAGCAGCCTTGTCCATCGTTCTGGTCAGCATTGGCACCTTCAGCACTGCCGCAGCCCTTCGATTTGAAGTGATTGACGGCAATGGTGACGCCATCGTCCGACTCGAGCGGTCGGAACGTCTGTGCCAGTGGTTGCCGGTTCAGATCATCAAAAGGTGCGGTGCTGAGCGTCGCGGCAGTGCCAACGGTTGCGACCCGATCGCTGCGATAGACAAAACCCACGGCAATCGCGTCGTTACCCAGTTGCGTCAGACCCGGATCGACAAAGCGCCAGGACTCGCCAAGCGCGGCTGCCAGATCAGCAATCGCGCTGGTTTCGCTGTAGCCATCATTCTCGATTTCCATCAGGCCCACGACATCCGCGTTCGTGGCTTCAATCGCACTGATCAGTTTCGCCGTCTGGCGGCTGAGTTCTTCTGAGGTGTCAGCGCCTCGGTCGGTCGGAAAACCACCGCCCAGGCCATCACCGTTGAAGAAGTTGAGCACATTGAACGATGCCACGCGCAGGCTGCCGGTCGTGGCTAATTCTGGAGCTGTGGTGCGTGGATTGCTGGCCACGAACGATGGCGATGTCAGCGGCTGCAAGCGCCATTCGTCAAAGCTGTAATCGAGGATGCCATTGAGGTCCTGCACCTGATCACCGGCGCGGACAGTCTGGCTGGCGCTCAGTTGCGGGGACGGGTAGGGCACGACCGCAGGATTCTGGCGGTTGCTACCGTCGTCCAGAAGAAGCCGGTCCAGCGCGTAACGCTCTGAGATCGCCGCCGCTTCAGCACCCGGCGAGGCGATGTTGGTGGGGATAAAGTGACGTTCACTGCCCAGTGTCAGGCTGCCAAAGCGTCCCAGATCGTAGTTGTCGTTTACGATCAGCGGCTGGGTGATGCTGACTCGCATGCCTTCGAACACTTCCGGAGCCTCGGCGCTAGCCCAGGGCAGCGCGATGGCAGCCGCCAGCGGCAACTGGCCGGTGCCGCAGTCGCTCACCTGGGTAATGTCGGTCAGTGAGGTGCGACCGAAGAATTCAGAAACCGTACCGGCAAGACGCAGCCGCTGACCCGGTGTGACCTCAAGCTCGGTCGAGTTTACGAAAAGGCCTTCGGAGGTATGCGGGTCGTTGTCTCTCTGGGCGAGCTCGCTTTCAACGAAAAAGCCGCCGATGCCATTTGCCGCATTAAATACGCCAGTGACCACCGCTTCCGTGACAACCGTCTGACCATCCAGAGGGCTTGTATTGGTGCTGCCCTGTATCGACGCTACGACGGTCGCCGTTGCGCCACAGGTCATGTCGACAGGTTCGGGCTGCGGATCAGGGCCTGAGCCATCGCTGTTGGCGCCCAGATCATCAAAACTGTTAATCGCGAAGCCGTCAAAGGCGTCGGCAGGGTCATAGGCGTTGAAGGGATCGGTATCTGCGGCACTGCCCGGGCGCCTTCTGAGTGTGCGATCCTGAGTCCGCTGATCACCGCTGCCCCAGTAACTGCCCGGATCGAATCCGATCTGGCCAATGCTGTCGGCCACCGAACCACCGTTGAGCAGCGTAATGGCGTCATCACCGTTAAACAGCCCAGCGCCCGTGGTCTGGTCTGCAACGGCAAGAATGGCGGGGTCGGCCTGGCTGCTGGCGAAAACGAAGTGGTTGCCTGGAGCCACTGAGCCCTCGAGGTTGATGGTGAGCCCGGCTGACGTGCTGCCGTTGAAATATACCTGGATTTCCCAGGCAGTCAGATCAATCGCCGTGTCAGAGGTGTTCAGCAGTTCCAGAGCTTTGTTATTGCTGGAACCTTCGACGTATTCACTGATAACAAGGCTGGCATGCAGCGGCGTTGCAAGAATTGTAAAAACTGAGGCGGTGGCTAACTTAAGTTTTATGTTCATGCCCGATCCTTTTTCTATGCTGATGCTCAGAAGCCTGGACGTTATCCGCAAAAACCCTGGCATTCTGGGCTCTTGATTCAGTCGAGGGAGCGTTGCTCCAGCACCAGCGTGGCGGCCGACTGTGACGAACAGATTGGATTTTTGTTGCGTTAACCTTAAAAACGATTACGAATTTTGTGATTTGACGTGAAGTCCAGGCGGGGATTTCTGTCGTTTCCGAGCACCACTGCTAGACTTTGGTGCAATCTCTTCAGTGTGTGCGCCGAGTTCAGGTAGTAAGCGAGGGTGAGCTCCAGTGGAAAAACAACAGGTAGGCAAGTTAATCGGGCTGCTGGACACGGAGGGTGTCGACAAAAAGCTTGATGGCATCATGGCACTGCTTCGCAAAAATCTACGCATGGATGTGGCGTTCATTTCAGAATTCACGGCCGGTCGGCGAGTCTTCCGTCATGTTGAAAAGATGGATCCTCAGAGCCCCATTCAGGAAGGCGGCAGCGATCTTTTAGAGCAAACCTATTGCCAGCAACTGGTGGATGGCGACATTCCAGAGGTGATTAGAGACGTTCGGGACTACCCCTCATTGTGGAATCTGGAGGCAACCAGGGATCTGGGCATCGGGTCCTATGTCGGCGTGCCTCTGCATCTGCCTAATGGCGATCTGTATGGCACCTTCTGCTGCTACAGCGCTCAACCCGACCAGAGCCTGAACGAGCGAGACCTTTCCTTCTTCCGGGTAATTGCAGCAATTGCAGGCGGTCTGATCGATCAGAAAATCGAGCATGATCATAAGGCCGAACTCATCGCGTCGGGTATTCAGAAAATCACGGAGGAAAACAGACTCGGCATTCATTTGCAGCCTATCTGGGATCTGAAACGTAATCAGGCCTGTGGCTACGAGGCGCTGTCCCGTTTCGATACGGCGCCCTACCGTACTCCGGATGTCTGGTTCGCCGAGGCTGAACAGGCTGGCCTCGGAGAATTTCTTGAGATGCATGCGCTGAAGATGGCCTGTGAGTGCCTGGAAATTCTGCCAGCCGACTGTTATCTGTCGCTCAATACTTCTCCCAAGCACATTATCAGTGGCGCTCTCGCCAAGGTCCTGGAAGGTAGTGACCTCGCGCGGCTTGTGATAGAGGTGACTGAGCATACCTCAGTGACCGACTATAAAGAGCTCAAGAAAGCGCTGGTTCCCTTGAGGCAAAAGGGATTGCGGCTGGCGATAGACGATGCCGGCTCAGGCTACGCAACGTTCAGTCATATCCTTGAGCTGGACCCGGACATCATCAAGCTTGATCTGAGCCTGTGCCGCAACATCCACAAAGAGGAAAAGAAATTCAGCCTGGCGAAAGCCTTGCTCACCTATGCAGGCGAAACCGGCAGCCTCATCACCGCCGAGGGAATTGAGCAGCATGAGGAACTGGATGTCCTCATTGGGCTGGGTATCGATATGGCTCAGGGCTATCTGTTGGGTAAACCCATGCCTAGCAGTGAATTAGCCACTTTTACTGAAGCCCATCAGTCCGCATCCTCCGGCTGAGATCACCAGAGGCTGCCGCGGCTCTCAGATCACTGCTTAAGGTGCTTTCTCAGAAATTCCATCTGAAATCCCAGGTTCTGCTCAGCTACGGGCGGGAAATAGGGATCGAAATGATTGCCGTCAATCACACGGATTTCCACGTCCTTCGACGCTGCTGCACGAACCCGCTTTTCCGGGAAGGGCGCGACCGTATCGCCGCGTGCACCAATCAAAAGAGTGGGAACCTTGATCTGACCCAGCTTCTTGATTGGGCGATAAGGACCCATACGCAGTAAAGACGCGGCTGCCAGCCGGTTGTCGTACTCAAAATTCTCCTGAGCTTTGGTCCATTCGATCGCTCGATCAGCACCGTCACGATCCATCGAGCTATAACCACCTTTGCTGGAAATCGTGGGCAGATAGTGAGTCTTCCAGGGCTGAGCGATGTCCAGCGCAATATCCACGGAGAATCGGGCCATACGGGAGAACGAATTCGCTGCGACAGCCGCGATGCCATCCAGCATGGGGACCTGCGCAACGACCGCTTTGAGTTCCGGGTGGCTTGCGGCGAGCTCAACCGCATGGCCGCCGCCAAGCGACGTACCCCACACGAACAGGCGGTTGGTATCAATGCCCGGCTGGGCCTTGAGGTGCGCCAGCGCCTTGTCAGCGACACCGGTGCGTTTGGCCGGGTGAATGGTGTGGCGATGTTTGCCCTCGCTCTTGCCCCAGCCCGGGTAGTCAAAGGTCATCACTGCCATGCCGAGAGCTACAAATTTCTCGATAAAATCGGTGATCATCAGTCCCTGAACGCCACCCCAGCCATGAATCGTCAGCAGTGCGGGCACCTTGTCCGCGCCGGTGTCGGGACGATAAAGCGTAGCCGCGCACTGCACGCCGCAGGCCTCAAAAGTGGAGGTTTCCCCAACGAGTTTGCCGACTTTAAGCGCGTTGTTGTTATTCATAATTCTTCCTTGGGTGAAAGTGTCGCTTTTGTGGGCTGGATGCGACCGCCTGGCATCATGCATCTATTTCAAATTGAGGGAAAGCGTCTGTCTGGGCCAGAAAAAAGACCGGGTGTGTCAGCGCAGCTGCGGATTCTGCGGTGCATTGTCGATTGGCTGGCTTGTTTCGGGCTCGGCCTCAGGGATAAGCAGTGCCAAATCGGTGGGGCCGACCTCGACGCCCGCCTGGGTCAGAAGGGTGGTCACCTGTCCCCGATGGTGAGTCTGGTGATTGAATACGTGAACCAGAACGAGCGAGCATTGCTTGGCAAACGGCTCGCCGCGAGTGTTGTTGTATCGGAGTGTCAGGCCCAGATCCAGTTCGTCCAGGCTGTCGATAAACTGAATGATCTGCTGATCCAGCCAGACTCGATGTTGATGCAGTTGCGTGAAATCCGGATACAGCACTTCGTCCAGACGGGTTGGCAGTGGCAGTGTCGCCAGCTCGCTGAGGGCCTCTTTGAAGCGGGGATGGCAGGAGAGTCGGTTCAGCCAGAGCCGGTCGGCAACTACCAGATGGTTGAGGGTGCCCAGCACTGAACCAAAAAACGCGCCACGATCCTGCGCCAGCTCGTCATCGCTGAGTGTGCGGGCTGCACTGTACAGCTTTTCGTTCATCCACTGGTTGTACGTTGCCAGCAAGGCAAAGTGGTTCTTCAGGCTCATGCTGTCAGTCCTGGGTCTGATGATCAGTGGACCCAGAATAAATCCTGCCGGCAGGCAGTGCTAGGGATAATGCTTATCGCTCAACCACAAACCGCTGCAGCCACTTGGCCATATCCGCTTTACCTTCGGGGCTTGAGAAAACGATGTGAGACGAGCTGCCGGTGAGATTGTCGCCGACCAGCCAGGGATTGAACCGGGGCGGGTACTGAATCAGCGAAAAGCCGCTGCCGTGATCGGCTCGCTGGGGCAGGCCGGGAATTTCGGAGTAGACGGTGCCGACCTGATCCAGCCCCACCAGCAACGCCATGGTTTCAGAAAGATCATTGGGCACCACCAGATCACCAACGCCGACTTGCATCAGCAACGGACGGGGAGGGCGGGGCTGATCGGGTCGGCTCAGCTGATCAACATAATGGATGTTATCGCCCGGGTCGATTTCATGCTGAATGGCGTTTTTGATGATGATGGTTTCAACGGCGCTGGCTGATTCGGGTAGGTAGCGATAGAAGCCCACATTGTTCCACAGCTGGGAGCGGGTCAGAAAATTCATGAATCCCGACCCTGCGACGGCCAGCAGCGCTGAGTCAACGTTGGGCGAAAGCGCCGCGTAGGTGCCGTTCAGAAAACCACCCAAAGACGTGCCCTCTGCCACCAGATTGGTCACATCCAGATCCGGCACGCCGTCGCCTTTGTGTCCGAGCCAGTTGGTCCAGCTGGGTCGCCCCACCACATCGATGTTCGTCAGCACCGTCATCAGTGCCTTCTCCGCACCCACCAGATCGATGGTCGATTGATTCAGCAGACCGACAAGTTTACCGATCCTGCCCGGGGCGTTATCAAGCCAGGCATAGCCGCCGTCGCGCCGGGAGCGAATGCCGTGGTTCGGATAATCAATCCCGAAGGTGGCAATACCCAGGCTGGAGTTGGTGGGCTCCACTGGAATATCGATATTGCGGGAAGTCGTCAGACCGTGCCCATAAATTGCCACGGGCACCGGGCCCCGCCGGGCTGCTGTCGGGATCGTGAGCTTGAAAGGCGTCCAGTAATCAACGGGCGCCTGGTCAAAATCGACTCGCCCCGGAGTGTTGCCCGTGCGAAAGCTGTAAAGCAGGATCTCGCCAGTCACCACCGCCTGCCGGTCCGGATCGGTGCTGACATAGCGCACCGACAGATCCCGTATCGGATGCGGCTGTTCATAACTCCACTGAACCTTCTGGAGCATCGGGCCAATGGTTTCCTGCCGGTCGCGCACGGTAAACAGTGTTGCGCTCCAGAGCTGCGACGGGTCCAACCCGGCCTGGGCAATGCCGACATTCAGATCCTGCAGATAGGCCGTCTGCTGCGCCGAGCCACTAGTTTGAGCAGAGGCACCAGACAGGGCGGAAAAATCTCTCTGCTGACCGGGAATCGCCAGTGATTTAGTGACGGCGACAAGGATTCGATGCCCATAAGGCCAGCGTGTCTGGGGATACACTTCGATGCCATGAGTGTCCGGATCGCGGGCACCGATAGGGGTGTTGTGGACGGCCCAGGTGTTCAGCGCAATCGGCCTTTGGTCGTCCAAATCCCAGGCCACCACGGCATTACCGCCCCGAGCAGGCAGCGATTCCGCCAGGGGCTGTTCATCGAATTCGAAGACCACACTACCGGCGGCCGACCAGCCCGACGCGCCCTTGAAAATCGCTTCCGGAGTCAGCCCATCACGTACCGGCATTTCGCTCACCGCGTTCGCCGAGATCAGGCTGTTGGTGAAATTCACAGACACGCCCGTTGGCGAGGCAGCATCTGTCTGGGTCCAGAGATCTGACGGAAAGGGTGCTGCACAGGTGTTAACCGCCAGGGGGTTGCAGATCTGGGCGGCGAGCGGCGCGGCTAGCAGCGATGAGGTCGCAAGGCCAAGTAATAGGGGCCGGAAGTGGCGCGAGGCAAATGGTTTCATGATTGTTTTTATCGTCGCGTTGGCTCGGTGCAAGGATGGGTCATCCTTTGTAGCCCTTAATGATCGCAGGCTTGTGAAACCGCCTGGGTGCGACGCATCACTGTTTGAGCGCGGCAATGATAATTGTTGTTATACGGCAGCGCTTTCTTTCCAGGAAAGCGCCCGCTGGCCGAACCGTTCGGGAAGTGTGCTAGAGCCGAGCGATCAGAAACTGACCGTCTCGCCGTGTATCAGCACCCGGAAATTCTCTTCGGCGATGCCCGCATTCTCCAGCGCTTCGGCCAGCTTCACGGGAGGCTCCTTCACTGGTTCGTCGGTCAGAATGAAGGTTCCCCAGTGCATCGCCAGAGCGCGCTCAGCGCCGAGGTCCTGAAATACCTGTACCGCTTCCATCGGATTGATGTGCGACGCTTTCATAAACCAGCGCGGCTCGTAGGCACCGATGGGTATGGTTGCCAGATCAATCGGGCCAAACCGTTCGCCGACCCGCTTGAAATCATCCGAATAGCCACTGTCGCCGGCGTGAAAGAAACGATGCTGATCGGTTTCGATCATCCAGGCCGCCCATAGGGTTTCGTTACGGTCAAACGGCGTGCGGGAGGACCAGTGATGCACCGGAGTCGGCGTAATGGTGGCGTTTTTAACCGTGGCAGATTGCCACCAATCCAGTTCGGTAACCGAGTCTATGCCTTGTTCCATGAACCACTCCGCCAGTCCCAGCGGCACCAGAAAATGGGGTGGGTTGTCTCGTTGCTGCTGATAAAGCCGCTCGACGGTGGTGCGGTCCAGATGGTCGTAATGGCTGTGGGAAATCACCACGAGGTCGATAGCGGGCAGCTCGTCAAAATCCAGCGCTGGAGCAACCATGCGTTTCGGACCGGCAAAGCCCACGGGGGAGGCGCGCTCGGTCAGATGAGGATCCGTCAGAATGTTCAGGCCGTCCATCTGCAGGAGAAACGTCGCGTGGCCAATCCAGGTGATCTGAGGACTCGGTGGCGACTGGATAAGCGCAGGATCGGGTTTGATCAGTTCGAATTCAGCCGGTTCCGGGTCGTTCCCTTCCCACCACCAGCGCAGTAACTCACTCAGGGACTTGCTGATCGCTTCGCCGTCGGTGTTGACGAAGGTGCCATCGGAGAGATGGTGCACGGGCTTGCCGGGCTCGGGCGTGGCGGGACCTGAGCAGGCGCTGATGGTCAGCATCAGAGCAAACGCAACGTTAAAACGGCAAGCCGAGCGGCAGACCACGCGAAAGGGAAGGTACGGCATTGGGGCAGATTTCCAGGCGATTTGGCGAATAGTATACGTGTTTGAGTCTGTTGGAGATTGGCGCAGGGGCCGGCGATTATTGCAGCGCAGATACAAATTCTTTTTTCGGTTGGCGAGGGTGCTCGCGGCCAGTAGCATTGAACCAGTCATGCGCCCGCCTGGCGGGCGTTCGCTTTCCGGTTTTCCGTCATTGGCAAGGACAGCCCTATGATGCACAAGCAGCAGATCGTCGTTGTTGGCCTTGGCGTGCTGGGCGGCACTATCGCCGCTGAGCTGACCCGCTTGGGCCATGATGTCCTTGGCATCGACAAGGATGAGGAAAAGGTCAACGAGCAGGCCGAATCCGTCACCCATGCCGTCATACTGGATGTCACCCGCGAGGACTGTCTCGAAGGTCTTAATGTCGGCCAGTACGATGTGGCCGTGGTCGCCATCGGCGGTGATCTTGAAGCCACGATTCTGGCGACGCTCCAGCTACGCGAAGCAGGCATCGAGAATGTCTGGGCCAAGGCCAGTACCCGTCACGAACACCGGATTCTGAAAAAGCTCGGGGCCACAAGAATCATCGCGCCCGAGTTCGATATGGGGCTACGGGTGGCTCAGGAACTCAATCATCCGATGGTGCAGGACTTTATTCGTCTGGGTGACGAGCAGTTTATTGTCGAGGTGAAGGCGACCGAAGGGCTCGAAGGTCAGCAGGTGTGCAAGCTGCTGGGCGATTGCCAGGACGATGTGACAGTGCTGGTCATTAAACGGGATGGCAACACCCAGCTTGCGCCGGACAACACCACTGAGATCCGCAAAGACGACATCATCGTGCTCTACGGTGAAATCGATAAGCTGCGGCAGTTGGCTGAGCAGCTTTAATGTCCTGGCGCCCGTTTTTTCTGCCGCGCGGGCAGAAGTCTGATCGCTCAGGCCCTAACCGCGCCAGCCCTCCGAGACTGCTGATCGAAAGCTTTCTTGTGCTCATCACCATTGGCACGCTGCTGCTCAAACTGCCGGTCGCCACCGTAGAGCCCATTTCATGGCTGGATGCAGCCTTTACCGCCACCTCAGCAATGACCGTGACCGGCCTGACGGTGGTCGATACCGGCACAGAGTTCACCCTGTTCGGTCAGTTGGTGATCATGGTGCTGATCCAGCTGGGTGGGCTCGGGTTAATGACTTTTGCCGTGCTCTCTGCTGTGGCGCTGGGCTTCAAGCTTGGCCTGAGCCAGCAACTGCTGGCTCGTGAAGCGTTTAACGAAATATCCTTCAAAACGACGGTGAGCGCCGGGGTCGCCATTGCCCTTTTTGCCTTCACGGCAGAGGCTATCGGTGCCGTGATTCTGGCGTTTTCGTTCGTGCCGGAGCTGGGTTGGTGGCCGGGCCTGTTTCACGCGCTCTTTTACAGCGTGTCCGCTTTCAATAACGCCGGCTTTGCTCTCTCGCCGCTGAGCCTGATTCCCTACGACAACAACTGGGCCGTGTGCCTGCCGATTTCCCTGCTGTTTATCTCGGGCGGGCTTGGCTATGTGGTGGTGCGGGAAATCGTAGAGAAGCGGAGTTTTCGTAATCTCTCGGTTTATGCCCGTTTGATTCTTTACTCCACTGTGGCGATCAATGTGGTTGCGTCGCTTCTGTTCTTCGCGTTCGAGAAAGGTAATCCGGCAATTTTCACCCCGGATGCGAGTGCCTCGGAAGTGGCGTTGATTTCCTGGTTCCAGGCGGTGACGCCAAGAACGGCCGGCTTCAATTCGGTCGACATCGGCGCACTCACCAACGCCACCAGCGTGCTGTTTCTGCTGCTGATGTTCGTCGGCGGCGCACCCAATTCCACCGCCAGTGGCATCAAGCTATCGACGTTCGTCGTGCTGCTCGCAGCGACCCGTGCTTTCCTGCGCGGGCAGACCGACGTTAACCTGCTCAAACGCTCCATTTCGCGGGAAAGTGTATTTAAAGCGCTGGCTATTACCGTGACCGCAATGGCCACCATCTTCCTCGCCATCCTGCTGCTCTCCATCACCGAAAAAGGCCGCTTCCTGGATATCGCCTTCGAAACCGTATCAGCCTTCGGCACGGTCGGACTCTCCCGAGGCCTCACCGGCGAACTCAGTGACCCAGGCAAGCTCATCATTATGCTGGTCATGCTAATCGGCCGAGTCGGACCCCTAACCCTCGCCTTCCTGCTGACCGTCCCACGGCATCAGGCCGCGCGTTACGCTAAGACGGAGTTTCCGGTGGGGTGAGCCAGGCGCGCCGGCTTGCTGGCCTGGCCAGCCGGAGGGTTCAGTCCCTTAACTAGATCATGGTCTAGGGAGACAAATATGGAAGATTACCTGGTTAGTTTTGTTGCCTCGGATGATCAGGCAGAGTGGCGCTCTCTGTTCGAGGGTTATGCAGAGTTCTACAAGACCCCGCTGACAGATCAGATCACAGACCGGGTATGGCGTTGGCTCATGGATCCTTCAAATGTTTTCGAGGGATTGATTGTTCGGGATTCGCAGAATAAAGCGTTGGGGATAGCGCACGTGCGTGCGTGTCCTCGTTCCCTGAGCGGGTGCGACATCGGGTTCGTGGACGACATGTTTATCGACCCGGCTGCAAGAGGCTCGGGTGCTGCTGATGCTTTAGTTGCCCGTTTGGAGAATTTGGCCGAAGAGCGGGGCTGGCCTTTGATCCGTTGGGTGACACAGCACTTCAACGAACGCGGTCGAGCTTTTTACGACCGGTACACCGGCGGCCCAACTGATTTCATTATGTATCAAATGAAGCTTGGCTAAGGCAGTCGCCAGAAACCAGTGCCGCGGCAGGCAGGCCATGCACATACAGTGTGGGCGGTTGGCCGTGATTAGTTGAGCAACACGATCGCCAGTAAAAGGATTTTTGTATGATTGAGAAATACTTCGATGCATCAAAGCATTTCACGACACTTAGCGCCTCATTAGTACCGCTTTTGTTTCTAGCAAAGAATAACGTTCCGGCGGTGAATGATCCCTCATGGCTAGTGCCGACAGCATCATTTCTACTGGCTTGCGCTTTTTTACTAGCGGTTATCTCGATGCTCTGGAATATAGACGACGAACTTCAGCCTTTGGCAAAGAAAATGACGTTAACTTCTGGCTATTTTATCGGTGGTACAGTCTTTGCCGTAGTCGTGAAAATTACTGAATTTAATTAGCTTGGTCCGCATCCTATTGAGAGGTTGTTGTGGACCGATGCACTAGCCCAGCTTTACGTTCATGGTGATCTCGGCTGTGAATACCAGTTGGCCATCGTCATCAAACACCTCGACTGGCACCGTTTTTTCACCCGCTGTTTCCCAATCAATGCCCTCTCCATCGGCCACCGCTCGTACGGCGGTTTTTGCTTTGGCCAGATATTTGACCGACATGGCCTGAGGAATCCACTTCCCGTCGCTGGGTATCGACGCGTCTGTCATTAATCCGGCGACCAGTTCAGCGACGTTGCACATTGCGATGGCGTGCACCGTACTCAAGTGGTTGGTGATTTCTTTCCTGAATGGCACTCGTGCTTCGGCGTACGCTGCCTTCAGATCAACCAGTTCCGGCTGAATTGTGCTGAAGTAGGGCGCCTGTTGGCACACCATTCGGCCAAAACTCTCGGGTCCGAAGGCGTTGAATGCTGCTAGGGCTTGGCTCATAGGTAGGCTCTCCAGGTAACCTCAAAAGAAATCAATAAACAGAACATTGCTCTGTAAAAGAACAATATTCTGTTACTGCTCAGGCTGTCAATCGGTAGAATGTTAGATATCGCGAGTTCACACAGACGAATGCCAATTTAATGAACCAAAACAATATTCTAGAGAATCGGTTTCCAGGCCGTAGAGCTGCGCTGAAAAGGGAAATTCTGGAACAGGCGCTCCGTTGCTTTAATGAACTTGGCGTAGAGGCAACAACGATCGATGCCATTAAGGCTCGTTGCGACACGAGTGTGGGGGCGATTTATCATCACTTTGGGAATAAAGAGGGAATTTTGAGCGCGCTCTTCTTTGCTGCCCAGGATGATCAGCGACAGTCTCTGAGTCATGAATTGGCCAAGGCGAGCGGTCTTCGCGAGGCTGTGCATTCGATCATATCCAGCTACCTGGGCTGGGTAGTCGCCAATCCGGAATGGGCGAGATTCCTCTATCAGGCTCGATCTCCAGTCGCGAAAGGGCCGTTTCAGCAAGAGCTGAAAGATCGAAATGCCAAAAACCACCAGGAAATTAAAGAAAAATTGCTCAGTTTCGAGGCGGAAGCCGCCAAAATTGTCCAGTCATTCGAAATACTCTCCTCCCTGATCGTCGGCCCGTCGGAAAACTATTGCAGAGCTTGGCTGGCAAACCGCGTACAGACATCACCTCTGGATTATCAGGAAGAATTTGCGGAATCAGCATGGCGTTCGTTGCAGAGGTGATCTGCGTAACTATTTTAAGGCGGGTGCAGAATCGCTGAGCCCCCCCGGCCGACATCCCGCCTCACGGCCCTAGCCACATGACACCGCGCGATTGTTGCCAGGTTCGAGTAACCTTCCTGAGCTGCTGTCGCAACCGACCTACTGATGGAAAACTAGGTGTCGAAAGTTCTTACACATCGATATAGCTTCTTCTTCCTGAAATTATTAAAAAAAAGATAAAACAGTCGGTTGCTGAGGTTGGCGTTACATTTGCTTACATGAAAAGCGTTCCACCTTACAAACTGAAACAGCTCGTGACCGACTACAGTTGGAGACACCCAATGAAAATGATCAAAACGTTCGTAGCAGCAAGCTCGATCCTGCTTAGCGCCCAGGCTTTTGCCATTCCCTCTTTCGATACACTCGCGGACCAGGCCAACGCCGTCGGCGGCAACATCACCAAATCAAGCTTCAATACCACTGCTTTGACCATGGATGAGGTATGGACCAAAGAAGCTGGTGCAGAAGTGAAGTTCAAGGCCGAAATCTCGCTGTACAACAACAAGATGGGTTATGCCAATACCGATGGAAGCGGCGCGGTAACCGTACTGGATGAAGGCGCCAGCCCTGGCTCCTGGATCAGCATTGCGGCCGCTCCAGACCCATTTGTTTTTTTCCTGGACACCGGCAAAGGCTTCGAGTGGTTCAGCAAAAACTCACTGAACAGCGACAACGAAGATCATTTGCTGGTCTTCCAAAAGAAAGACATGAGCAGCAGCTACATTCTGTTCTGGGACGACCAGAATGGCGGTGGTGATCGCGACTTTAACGATTTCGTGGCGCGGGTTAACTTTGTAAGCCCGGTTTCGGTTTCTGAGCCTGGCACCCTGGCGCTTCTGGGCCTTGGCCTGGCAGGTCTGGGAATGGTCCGTCGCAGAAAGCAGAGCTAATCGTTTAGATTGCTCGGGAAGCCTATCAATCGCGAGGTTTCCGACGACTGACAAACCCCGGTTTTCCGGGGTTTGTTGCGTTTGGCGAGGCTGAATTTTGTTGGCGTTGGAAACAAGCCAAAAAAGCAGACAAGCCAAAAAAAACGCCGTCAGATGACGGCGCGTGAAGGGACAAACAAATCAGAGTTTACGAGCCTGGCTTGCCGATCGTCGGTCCGACTCGATCGAGGTAGTCGCCATAACCGGCGGCAGCCATTTCCTCTTTGGGAATGAATTTCATGGCCGCCGAGTTCATGCAATAACGCAGACCTGTCGGTGCTGGGCCGTCGTCGAACACGTGGCCCAGGTGGGAGTCGGCATAGCGGCTACGTATCTCGGTCCGCTCCATGAAGAAGGACCGGTCAGTCTTCTCGACGATGTAGTCTTCGGAAAGCGGGCGGATAAAGCTCGGCCAGCCGGTGCCGGACACGTATTTGTCTGCGGAGGAGAACAGTGGCTCGCCGGAAACCACGTCCACATAAATGCCTTGCTCTTTGTTATCCCAGTAGGCGTTTTTGAACGGCGGCTCAGTGCCATCGTTCTGGGTGACGCGATACTCCATATCCGTCAGCATTTCCTTCAACTTGCCTTCAGAAGGTTTGGTGAAGGTTTCCGGATTAAAGCCAGCGCTCGCTGCCATCTGGTCGCTTTTCGCGGAAGATGCCTTGGCTGAGGTTTTCATGGCCTTTGCTTCGCCGGCCGGGAACCAGGGCGCAGAGTACTGTTCTGGATTCTCCAGGTTTTCCGGAGCCCAGCGGCTGTAGTCCAGCTCGTAGTCGTCGCCATAGACGCTCTCGATGAACTGGTAGCGTCCGGAGTTGAAGGTGTAGAACTTATAGCGCAGAGGATTGGTCTGGTAATAGTTCTGATGATATTCCTCCGCAGCCCAGAATGACTTGAACGGTACAATTTCGATGGTGACCGGCTTGTCGTAGATGTCCTGATCAATCAGCGCCTGCTTGGCCGCTTCCGCCAGCTCTTTCTGCTTGGCGTTGTGATAGAAAATGGCGGGCCGGTACTGGCTACCACGATCCACAAACTGGCCGTCGCTATCGGTCGGGTCCATCATCCGCCATAGCGCCTGCAGAAGGCCTTCGTAGGTCATTTTGTCCGGATCGTAGTAGACCTGAACAACCTCGGTGTGGCGGGTTTTTCCGGACGAAACTTCCTTGTAGGTCGGATTCTTCTCCTCCCCGCCGCTGTAGCCAGAGACGGCTTCCACGACGCCGGGGACTTTTTCAAAACCGGCTTCTGTACACCAGAAGCAGCCGCCAGCGAAAGTGGCCACAGCCAGCGACGGGTCGTTTGGCGCGTAGCGGGTATCGCGCTCGCTACTGTTGGCGTCAGTGTTGGTCTGGGCATAGGCGGTGAAGCCTGCCAGCAGCGTCAGCATCACCAGGCTGGTACCGAAAACGCTTCGGATCTTCATTCAATGCCTCCAGAAATCTGTTGTTGCATCAGGGCACACAAGGTTCCGGCTGTTGTCTGTGCCGGATGAGAGACAGTGTGGGCCGCTTCTTTCACGTGCAGATCGGGTGTTGATAACAATTCGATAACGAAATCCTCTGCGTCATCATTTTTCCGCCGGTAAAGTGATCGTGAAGCAGGCACCGCCGTCCGGATTATTGGCTGCTGCCACCGTGCCGCCCTGTAGGGTCATGATTCTCCGGGCAATGGCCAGGCCGAGCCCGGCATGTCCAGAATCGGCCTCGCCTGCGCTGCGATAGAGCGGGTCAAAAATCCGCTCAAGATCTTCGGCGACGATCCCGGGCCCTTTATCCGCTATCTGTATTTCTATTTCATTGCCTCTCTTAGTGCTTCTCATCGAGGCCGCTAGGCGGATATCGCTGCCTTTTGGTGCATAGTCCAGCGCGTTGCGGATGAGATTATCCAGCACGCGCTCAGTCAAACCGGCATCCGCTTCTACTGTGGAGATAATACGGTCGGAATCGATGTTGAGATGAACTCCGCGCCGATTCGCCTCAGGGGAATGTTTCATCACAACATCATGAAGTAGCTCGAGCATGGAGAATGGCTCCGCCACCGGTGGCTTCTCTTTAGCTTCGAGGGCGGCCAGTTCAAATAGTTCATCGACCAGCCGTCCCAGCCGGCGAGCCTCCGTCAGAGCAATGTCGAGGAACTGGGCCTGCTGGCCGGCATCCAGTTGATCGCCCTTAAGACGCAGTGTCTCCAGATAACCCTGCACTGAGGCGAGCGGTGTGCGCAGATCATGGGAGACCTGAGCCACCAGGTTGCGACGCTGGCTGTCCTTGTCCCGTAATTCGTCCACTTGACGTTCTATCCGCTCGGCCATGCGGCTGAACGCTGCGTCGAGGGTGTCTATTTCATCTTTCTCGGCTTTCTCGTCTGTCTCGTCCTTGCCCGTGGAGTGATTGGACTGGCTCTGTACTCCGCCGTCTGCCGGGGCATGGCGAAAACGCTGAAAGTTTTCCACCCGCCGGGTGAGCGAGCTGAGACGACGTGTCAGCATCCGGAACAGCAGCAAACCGGCGACCAGGCCAAACCCGAGGCTGACGGCCACCGCCCAGAGGCCAAGGTCCGCAAGCCGGCTGTTGCGGGCCATCTCATCGGCGGCATCAAACTCTTCACCACGCAGGACCACGTAGAGGTAGTACTCGGGCGTTCCGCTGGCGGGAATGGCGGTCACCGAAAACGCCTTGCGACGATCATGGCTGCGGGGATCATCGCCCAGAACGGGAAAGCGCTCGGGATGCTCAAGCAGCGTTTGCACAGGCGCAAGATCAACACTTTCCCGCTTGATCCGATTGGCTTCCGCGGAGTAGGAGAGGATTTGTCCCTGGGTATCCAGCAAATAGATTTCGATGCTGGGGTTGATGGTCATGTACAGACCGAACAGCTGCTTGAGTGCCGCCTGATCCAGCTGGCCACCACGGACCAGATTTCGGTCGAGCACCAGATTGCGCGCCAGGTTGCGGTGCAGCTCCTGATCCACCGAGGTGTAGTAGGCGCGCAAAGAGAGATTACTGGCCACGCCGTAAATAATCCCCACGGTGGCCAGTAGAACGATCAGTCCCAGCGCCAGCCGGGCGTAAAGAGAGCGGAGCATGGTTCAGTCCCGGAAGCGGTAGCCGACGCCCCACACCGTCTGGATGTAGTAAGGCTCATCAAGATTCGCTTCGATTTTGCTGCGCAGACGATTGATGTGGGTGTTAACGGTGTGTTCATAGCCTTCGTGGTTGTAGCCCCAGACTTTATCGAGCAACTGGGAGCGGCTGAATACCTGGCCAGGGTGGCTGGCAAAGTGCCACAGCAGATCAAATTCCCGGGCAGTCAGTTCAACTTCGCTGCCTTGCACATGGACGCGCCGCTTTACCGGGTCGATGCTCAGGCCGTCCCGTTCAAGAATCGCGGCGGGCTGTTCCTTCTCGGCTGGGGCGGACAGTGCATCGATCCGTCGAAACAGTGCCTTGATCCGCGCCGTCAGTTCTGCGGCGCTGAACGGTTTGGTGAGATAGTCATCGGCGCCCATTTCGAGTCCCAGCACCCGGTCCAGTTCGCTGCTGCGGGCGGTGAGCATCAGTATCGGCACATATCCGCTGCCAGAGCCGCCGGCGCTGCGGATTTCCCGACACACGCCCAGGCCGTCCAGGCCTGGCAGCATCAGATCCAGCACAACCAGATCGATTCCGCCCGCCTGATAACGCGCCAGTCCCTCGTCGCCCCGGGACTCCACCACCGGGCAGTAGCCCATATCGGTCACGTGCAGGCTGACCAGTTGGGCGATGCCTGGGTTGTCTTCAATGATCAGTATCGTTCGGGACATAAGGTGGAGGGTCCGTCCATTGTGTCTAGGTCACGGGCTCCAGGGGCCCCTGACGTGAATCAAAAGGTGTCGCTTCACCTAAAGGCTACTGAAGCGCAGGGCCGGTTTCTGAAGCACAGAGATAGTGGTTGAAGCAAAAAGTTAGTGATTGGAGCATAAAGATAGTGTCGTCCACTTCGACCGGCATGACTTCATGCAAAGTTAAAGGAATTGTCACGGATTCATAACGGCTGCATAAGGTATTTGTGCCATAGCCGTGGTGTGGTGTACTGATGGCGGTACGCCGGGCTGAATAATGAGTTGCACAAGAGGCCCGCGGGCTGCGCGATTTACCTGGACCTGCGAAAACGTGACTGAACCACAATACCCAGACCATCGATCCAATCCACAGCCTGCCGTAACAGACAGCCGCGAGTACATTATTTGTGAGTACTGCGACTCGGTATACCGCTGGCCGGGTTATCTCGATCACCGGGAGAAAGCCAGTTGCCGCGAATGTGGGGCCACCCTGTTCAAGCCCGGCTGGCTGACACTGGATCAGCGCTTCGCTCTGGCCATGACAGCGCTGGTGCTGCTTTTCTGCGTCATTTTTGCGCCCATCCTCGATATTAACGCTGGTGGCCAGTTGCGGTCGGTGTCGCTGGTTGGATCAGCGGCTGCGCTGGTAGAGGGTGAAATCGGACTGATGGCCATTGTCGTTGGGCTGATGCTGATCTTCGTGCCGGCAGCGCAAACGGTGCTGCTGGCCTGGCTGCTGGCCTACGCCAGAAAAGGACGCCAGGCGCCGGGCTTTAGCCATTGCCTGGTAATCATGAATCATCTGGCGCCCTGGAGCATGCTGGAAGTCATGCTTCTGGCGATTCTGGTCTCCATCGTCAAGCTTACTGGTCCTATCCACGTCCAACCCGATATCGGCTTTGCCGCGATGATACTGCTGGCGGTGCTGTTGCTGGGGCTGGCCACTCGGGATGTTCGTTTCCACTGGGCAACGCTTCGATGAGTGGCTCTGCCCCTATCCTCAAGCCGGCCGACCTGGGACTGTGCCTGTGCCACGCCTGCAAACTGGCCAGCCGCGACCAGCCACGCTGTGAGCACTGCGGCAGCGCGCTGCACTATCGTAAGCCGCAAAGTCTGCAGCGCACCTGGGCCTTCTGGCTGGCGGCTGTTGTCTTTTTCTTTCCAGCCAACCTGCTGCCCATTATGTCGGCCTCCAGTTTCCAGGGCGGTGGGCCATCGACGGTGCTCAGCGGTGTCGTTCAGCTCTGGGAGGGTGGCGCTTACGATATTGCCATCGTCATATTCATTGCCAGTGTGGCTGTGCCGGTCACCAAGCTGCTGGTGCTGTTTTTAATGCTACTGGTGGTTCAGGGCCATGCCGTGAAATCTCCGGCATCCTGGACGCGGCTTTACCGGTTACTGGAATTTATCGGTTACTGGTCGATGCTGGATGTCTTCGTGGTGGCGCTGCTGGCGGCGCTCGTGCAGTTCGGAGTGCTTGGGGAAGTCAAACCGATGGCCGGTACGCTGTATTTTGGTTTGGTGGTGGTGCTGACTATGCTCGCCACGCTCAGTTTTGATGTTCGTCTGCTTTGGGACAGGAAGCGCGTAAATGAGTGAAGTAAACAGACCCGCACCGTACGAGCCGGTGAGAAGCCAAACCCGTAGCTGGTTTTCCTGGGTATGGCTGCTGCCTCTGGTTGCCCTGGGCATTGGGCTGACCATGCTGTTTCGGGTCTGGGAGCAGGCCGGGCCAGTGATCGTCATTCATTTTGAATCGGCGGAAGGCCTGTCGGCCGGGCAGACTGAGGTGAAGTTTCGCAATGTGGTCATCGGAGAAGTCACCGACATCTCGCTGACCGACGACAACCTGGGCGTTCAGGTCAAAGTTCAGCTGGAGCAGGGTAGTGATGCCTTCGTCAGCAAGGACGCGCGCTACTGGATTGTCCAGCCCCGCATCAGCTCTGCCGGGGTGTCTGGTCTTGGCACTCTGCTCTCTGGAGACTACATCGCCGCTGACCCCGGTTCAGACCGCCAGACCACGGATCGCTTCGAGGGCCTCGATACACCGCCACCGGTGACCTTCGGCGAGCAGGGTCGCAGTTTCTATGTGAAAGCAGACAGACTCGGTTCCATGAATAATGGCTCGCCGCTGTATTACCGGGACATTCAGGTCGGCCAGGTGGTGGGCTACGAACTGAACCCGGAAGGGACCGACGTCAGCATTGAGCTGTTTGTCCAGTCGCCCTACGACAGTCGCATTACCAGCAGCAGCCGATTCTGGGCGGCCAGTGGCATTGATGTTCAGGTCGGCGCAGACGGCCTGGATGTGGCGGTGCAGTCGCTGATGGCGCTGATTTCCGGGGGCATTGCTTTTGAGAATATTGATCAACAGGGCCAGCCTGTCGAGGCCGACAGGGAGTTCCGGCTTTATCCTGACAAGGGTTCGGCGCTGGCACCGGATCGCGGCCATTCCGTGCCGGTGATGATGCGCTTTAGCCAGACACTGCGGGGCCTTGATGTCGGCGCGCCGGTGGAATTCATGGGCCGCTGGATCGGTGAGGTGACAGACGTCGAGCTGGACTACGACCCGGAAACTCAAAGCTTCCCGCTGCTGGTGTACGCCAACCTGTATCCCAAAACCATGGGAGATGCCTACTCCAAGCTCAGAAATACCCTGCCGCAAGAGGTAGCGGCGACCGAGGCCAGCCGCCAGCTGTTTGATCAGTTCGTCGGTCGTGGGCTCAGTGCTGAGGCACGCACGGGCAATCTGTTGACCGGCAAACGATTTATTGCGTTGGATTTTCAGGAGCCGGCAGCCTCCGACCCAGAGATTGCCCAAGACGGTATTCTGGAAATCCCCACCACACTGACGTCGCTGGATCAGATTCAGGATCAATTAGCCAAACTGATGGACCGCGTGAGCGGGTTGCCTATCGAGTCCATGGTTGAAAACGTCAACGGCAGTTTCCGTTCGCTCAAGAGCACTCTGGATACGATGGACAAACAGACCCTGCCGGAGATGACCAAGGCCCTGGCCAGTATCGAAAAGGTGGGAGACGAGATGGATCGGACCATGGAGGCCGTACGCGACATATTGCGCAGCGACTCGCCCCGGCGGGGGCAGCTCCAGCAGGCCCTGACAGAAATGGAACGAATGGCCCGGTCTGTTCGCAATCTCACAGATTATCTGCGTCGCAATCCGGAATCGCTGCTGAGAGGGCGATCCACCACCGGAAACTATGAGGAGCCGGAACAGTGACAGGCAAAGCAGGATGGGCAAAAACGAAGCGGGTGGCGGTAAGCCTGATTGCCAGTGTCGCACTGATACTGGCTGGCTGTGCTGGCAGCCCCCCGATTACTTACTACACCCTGTCGGCAGGCGGCGAAGGCAGCGAGCGAGCACCTCAGGCTGACGCAATCATCCTCAACAGTGTGACAGTGCCCCTGGCCTTGGACAGTCGTGAAATCGTACTCCGGGAGTCGGACACTGAAGTGAGGTTGCTGGCCAATCGCTGGTGGTCAGCGCCGTTGTCGGAAGAGATCAACTCGGCGTTGAGTCAGTGGTTGGCGGTAGAGTCCATTGACGGGCTCGCCGTGACGTCCAGCGTCACGGTGCTGGCGTTTGAAAACCGGGTGGGCGGGGACAGCGCGATCGAGGCGCTGTTCACGCTGTATCGTGCAGGGGCTGAGGCGGATTCATTGAGTTGCGGTTGGCAGACCCGTTCCGGCGAGGCTACGAATCTTGCCGGCTCGGTCACCGCTCAGCAACACAACCTGCAGAAGCTGTCGAGCGCTATGGTGGCGGCTGCCAGAAGCTGGCGCTGTCCGGCGGAATAAACGGATTCCGCAGCGTTGGAGCGGGGGCTTCCGATCAGATGAGCGGAGCATGAGAAGTTGTACAGGTTCAGTCCATAAAAGAATTCAGACCGTTTGGCTCTGTTAGCATCGGGAGGCTGGTGACGACGGAGGCCGTCGCAAACCATGGCCCCGCCGTCCTAACGGTTTCAACGTTTCCGACGTTTCCAACCTTTCAGAGGAATGATCACCCATGGATAAAACCTGGATTCTCGTGGCTGATAAAGCCCATGCCCGCATTCTCGCTGCCGCCACACCGATGCGTGCTCCGACCGATGTCTCGCGACTGATGCATCCGGCCAGCCAGGCCAAGGCCGAAGATCTGGTGACCGATCAGCCGGGGCGTGATGGGCACGGCAATCCCGGTAATGCGATGGACGAAGCAGACCCCCGGGAGCATGAACAGTCTGTCTTCGCCAAGCACATCGTGGAATCGCTGGAAAAAGGTCGCCAGAAGGGCGATTTCGAGTCACTGATTCTGGTGGCGCCACCGCAGTTTCTCGGTGAGCTTCGTTCGCAACTGAACAGCAACTTGGAGAAGATGGTCAGCCAGAGCCTCGACAAGAATCTGGTCGAGCACGACAACGAGACCATTGGCAAGCAGCTGTTCTCCAAGCTGTCCTGATGTAGCGTTTCCCCCGCATCCTGTTGGCTAACCTGAGCCACAGGATGCGTCGTTCTGCACTTTTTTCTGTCCTATCATTTTTCACTTCCTGAACGTCCCGTTTCTCGAGCGGCTGCCTGGCAGTTGCAGCAGGGCAATGCTTTGATCATGCTTGGGTTCCTCCTGCTGCGGAAATTACTGTCTTGGAACTGGGAATAGTCGAAGGTTTCTTCGGGCCATTGTGGCGCTGGAATGAGCGTCGTGCCCTTGTGGATACGCTGGCCCCCCATGGCTACAGTCGCTATGTCTACGCCCCCAAAGGCGATGGCTGGCTGCGTCGGCAATGGGCGCAGCCGCTGCCCAGTGACCACGCCCACGAACTCGGGCAATTTGCCAGTCACTGTCTGCGCCGTGATGTCCGCCTCGGCGTGGGCCTCAGTCCTTTCGAGCTTTATCGCAATTTCGACGGCCAGGCGCGCCGGCAACTGGCCGATAAGCTCTCCGCGCTAAACGATCTGGGTATTACCGAACTGGCCATACTGTTCGACGACATGCAGGCCGGCTCGCCGGATCTTGCGGATCGTCAGCTTGAAATTATGGCCTGGATCGGTGCGCACAGTGGCTTCCGGCATTTGATGTTCTGCCCCAGCTACTATTCAGACGATCCGGTCCTCGATCGCGTCTTCGGGCAGCGTCCGGAACGTTATCTGGAAACCCTGGGAGCCGGGCTGGACCCGGCCATTGAAGTGTTCTGGACCGGAGAAGAGGTTTGCTCGCGGGAGTATTCCATGGGGCATCTGCACCGAATTGGGGAGCAACTTCAGCGGCCGCCGCTTCTGTGGGATAACTATCCGGTCAACGACGGCGAGCGTATGTCGGCTCACCTGCACCTGCGTGGCTTCACCGGACGCTCCGCTGCCAATGAGCCATTGCTCAGTGGCCATCTGATCAATCCCGCATTACAACCGACACTGACGACCATCCCGGCACTGACGCTGGCTTACGCCTATCAGCGTGGCGACGGCTATGCCTACGGCGAGGCCTTTTACGATGCCTGTCTGGAACTGATGGGTCAGCCTTTGGCCGACATGCTTCAGGCCGATCTGCTCAAGCTTCAAGACGCCGGGCTTAACCGACTGAGCGAAGACAGCAAACGCGCCCTGGCGGCGCGCTATTCTCAGGTCAGTCACCCAGCCGCCCGTGAAATATGTCGCTGGCTGGAGGGCGGCTACGCCATGTCTTCCGAGATGGTGCAGACTCAGTAGCGCTCAATAGCACCGAGTAGCACTCAACAAGACCGGATATCCAGTTAGGGCTGTGCGTCGAACTGTCGCCTTAATAGGCACGCCTGTTGCTGACTATACTGTAGGGCACCTTTATTTGATGTAGGTCACCTCTACTGGCGCTTTCGCTGACTGTTCCCCGCTGCTATCTGGACTCCGCTTTATGCCGCACCGCGCGTATCTGTTCTCGCTTCGCATCGGCCATGCTTTGCGGCAAGCCTGTATTGAGGAAACCTATACCGGTCGGCGGTTTGGCAAGGATCTGCTGGCGGGCATTACCGTTGGGATTATCGCCATTCCGCTGTCGATGGCGCTGGCGATAGCCACAGGCGTACCTCCCCAGTATGGCCTGTATACCGCCATCGTTGCCGGCTTCGTTATCGCCTTGACCGGTGGCAGCCGGCTCAGTATTTCTGGGCCTACGGCAGCTTTCATCGTCATTCTCTATCCGATTGTCCAGCAGTTTGGACTCGGTGGTCTGCTGATTGCTTCGGTGATGGCCGGAGCATTGCTGATACTCATGGCGGTACTGCGACTCGGACGTTTGATTGAATACATTCCGGAGTCGGTGACCCTGGGCTTTACCGCCGGCATCGCGGTGGTGATTGCGACGCTACAGCTTAAAGATGCCCTGGGGCTTGCGATCAGCGACATGCCGGAGCACTACGCGGGAAAAGTCTGGGCGCTGGCGCAGGCGATTCCGGATGCCCAACTGGGCGCAGTGATGATTGCGGCGCTGACCCTGGCCGTGATGATTCTGTGGCCCAGGCTGAAAACCCCTGTCCCGGCCCATTTGCCTGCGGTACTGGCGAGCACCGGGCTGGCGTTGGTGTTGATCTCCAATGGAATGGAAGTCGATACCATCGCATCACGCTTCAGTTATGTGAACGCTGAAGGTCTGACCATCCCTGGTATTCCCCAGGTTCTGCCGGAACTGGTCTGGCCCTGGGCCATGCCCGATGCTAACGGGCAGCCGCTGGAGCTGAGCCTTTCCCTGATCCAGTCGCTGTTACCGGCGGCCTTCGCCATTGCCATGCTTGGCGCCATCGAATCCCTGTTGTGCGCCGTGGTACTCGACGGCATGACCGGCCGCCGACATAGCGCCAACAGTGAGCTACTGGGGCAGGGGATTGGCAATCTGGTGACGCCGTTTTTCGGTGGCATTACCGCGACAGCGGCGATTGCCCGGTCCGCTGCCAATTATCGGGCTGGCGCGGAGTCGCCGGTGTCCGCCATGATCCATGCGCTCACCGTGTTGCTGGCTCTGTTGCTGCTGGCACCCGTGCTCGGTTACCTGCCAATGGCGGCTATGGCGGGCCTGCTGCTGATGGTGGCCTGGAACATGAGTGAAGTGCATAAGGCGATCAAACTGCTGAAGACCGCACCGCGCAGTGACATTCTGGTCTTCTTAACCTGTTTTGGGCTGACCGTGATGATGGATATGGTCATCGCTATCGTCACCGGGGTGCTGCTGGCGGCGGTGCTGTTTGTGAAGGAAATGGCGGAAATGACCCGGGTGACCGAGATTACCAGCGGCGGACGGGTACAGGAGCAGGCCTTGCCTGAGCACTGGCGGGTATTCAAAATCACCGGCCCTCTGTTCTTCGCTGCGGCAGACCGCGTGTTCGGCGAGCTGGCGGCAGAAGTGGAGGTCCGCTCCCGTGCCGGCTGTGGGTTAATTCTCTATCTGGATGGCGTGACCTTGTTGGACGCCGGAGGGCTGTCCACCATGAGTCGCTTTATCGATCTCTGCGGACGCCGTCAGTGCCAGGTAGTGATCGCCGATCTGCAGTTTCAGCCGTTGCGGACGCTGGCCAGGGCCGGCGTCAAGCCGATACCCGGCGTCAGCGTTTACGCCCCATCACTGGAACAGGCGCTGCAATTGGCCCGCCAAGGCGAAGGACCAGCCATCTGATCGGGCCGCCATTCAGCTCATTCTCCCTCACCGGATCCTTTCTACTCTGTTTCAATCCGTCATTCTGACTTTTACCTACGGCGGTTGTAGGCGCCCCAGTGCTGGGCAATACTCTGGCCGGGAATCCCGGTTCCATTCCTGATCGTCCTGTTCTGCAAAGGATTGGCGGAGGCAGCCGGAGGTTTCGGCCGACTTTGGGAAAGAGGGAACCTATGCTGCAGTTACGATTTATGGATCGGCTGAAGTTTTTCGTGGAACGGCAGTTTGCCAAGGGGGCTTCGTTCCAGTTGCTGGTGGTGGCTGCTGTCATCGGCCTGATCTCTGTGATCGGCGGCATTCTGGTGCTGCCATTAGATGATTTCAGTGATCCGGCCACCGCTATCTGGTGGGCCTTCCTGCGCCTGACCGATCCCGGTTACCTAGGCGACGACTCCGGTTCCTGGCAGCGCACAGTGTCGACCGGCCTGACGATCATGGGGTATGTGGTTTTCCTTGGCGCGCTAGTAGCCATCCTCACCCGTTGGTTGATCACCCTCATGACCGACCTTGAGCGCGGCCTGACGCCGGTCGCACTGCGCAATCACATCGTGGTGCTGGGCTGGACCAGCCGCACATTGCCTCTGCTGGGCGAGCTGCTGAACTCGACCGAACGGATGCAGCGCTTTCTTGAACGGCACGACGCGAACCGGCTGCGCCTCGTGGTTCTCTCTGAGTCGGTTTCAGCCGAGCAGCTTCAGGAAATCCGCGATGAGCCTGGTGTGGGCCGCAAGTCCCGGCAGGTGATCATGCGTTCCGGTCTCGCGATTCAGCCCGATGCTCTGCACCGTGTGGCCTGTCTGAACGCGGCCGCCGTGATCGTCCCGTCGGCCCAGTACAGCAGCACGGAACTGGTGTCGTCGGATGTGGAAACCGTCAAAGCCCTGCTGTCCATCGCGGCCCAGGCGCGCCTGCTAGGCACAGAGCTGCCTCTGGTGGTCGCGGAACTGCAGGATGTCCGCAAGCACGCGGTGGTTGAGAGAGCCTATCCTGGTCCGATTGAGGTGGTGGCCGGCGATGCGACCGTCAGCCGGCTGATGGTGCAGAATCTTCTGCATCCGGGGCTGTCTGAAGTCTACAACGAGCTGCTGACCACGGGCGAAGGCAACGAGATTTATGTGCGCAGCGGGCCGCCGATGGAAGGGCTGACTCTGGAAGCCGTGGCCTGTAACCTGCCGCGCGCCATCGTGCTCGGCATACTGCGTCCGGCTGCCTCCGGTTGGGATGTACAGTTGCTGGCGCCGTCTGACCAGAAGGTTGAGAAGGATGATCGCGTCATTCTCATGGCACGCCATTTCGCAGATACCAACTTCAGTGAGAAAGACCAACCGCTTGAACCTGTGCGCCGGGCTGTGCCGGACTTGCAGCCTCACACCGGTCAACCGGAGCTGCATCGCATCCTGATTCTCGGTTGGAGCAACCGGGTGCCGGCGCTATTGACGGAATTCGCCAGCTATCCACACGACAACTTCGAAGTGGATATCGTGTCGGTGTTGCCTGTCGCCGAGCGGGAGGCAGAAATCCGCAGGTATTGTGGCGATCAGCCCACTCCGGAGCACCGGCACATCGAAGCGGACTTCATGGTGGAAGAGCAACTGCGCCGCCAGACTCCGGAAAACTACGATGCCGTGATGCTGCTGAGCAGCGACCGGCTCGCCTCCGGCGAAGAGGCCGATGCCCGCGCCATGGTGGGCTATCTCCAGCTGGAGGATATTTTCAATGGTGCCAAGCGCCGACCCCAGGTGCTGCTGGAGCTGAGCGATCCGGACAACGGTCACCTGCTTGATGGCTACCGTAATGAAATGATTGTCAGCCCCACGATTCTCAGTCACGTGCTGGCACAGGTTGCGCTACGACGTGAGCTTCGGGCGGTGCTCGAGGAGCTGTTCACCGCGGGCGGAGCAGAAATCCAGTTCCGCCGTGCCGACGACTACCCGTTGCCGGCCAGTGCCGAATTCCGCACGGTTGAGAAAACCCTGGCGGAATATGGTGAGCTGGCACTGGGAGTTTTCCGCGCCAGGGCCAGAGAAGATGGCGGCCATCTGGAGCTGAACCCAGACCGGCGGGAGCCGCTGGAACTCCAGCCAGAGGATCGTCTCGTGGTACTGAGCTGGGTTCTGGAAAAAGACGACTAAGAAGCGTGTTGCTCTGTTGACTGCCCAGGGGCGAGCGCTTGCTCAAACACCAAGGCCCGGCTGCATAAGCCGGGCCTTGATGGTTTGGAGGCGATATTTTCCGTTTGCTGGTCTACCAGTCCAGCGCACTGCCGGTCTGGTATTCGGTCACGCGGGATTCGAAAAAGTTCTTCTCCTTGCGCAGGCTGGCCTGTTCGCTCAGCCATTCCATGCGGTCAATGGCACCGGGGAAGGGTTCCGGGAACTTCAGCTGCCGGGCGCGGCGGTTGGCGATGAACCGGAACTGGCCCATATGATCATCGGCACTGTAGCCGAGGATCGGGTCCGCCAGAACGTAGTTGGCATAGGCCTGCTCGACGGCCTCGGCCTCTTCCCACATCTTCTGCACGGCGCTCGGGTCCAGTTGCAGGTTTTCCTCTTCAAGTAGCTGCATCACCACTTTGATACCGAAGGCGCTGTGCAGCGCTTCGTCGCGGAGGATGTACTGCAACTGCTCGCCGGTGCCCTTCATCAGACCGCGTCTCTGCAGAGCAAAGATCGGATTGAAGCCGTTATAAAAGAAAGTGCCTTCGAACACGGCAGCGAAGAACAGATAGGACATGGCAAACGCTTCGAGGTGGTCGCGATTGGTCAGGTCCAGATCGGAACGCAGCACCCGGTCCAGCCAGCGGTTGGCCATGCGGATTTTGCCGTGAATAGCAGGCACCACCCGGTAACGGTTATAGATTTCGCTCTGATCCAGACCAATCGTTTCAATGCAGTGCTGATAGGTCCAAGTGTGCAACGCTTCCTCATAGACCTGACGGGCCTGATAGATCTGCAGCTCCGGGGCGCTCATTTTTTCCATGACGGCCAGACCGATGTTGCGCATCGCCAGAATGTCGGCGGTGGTCAGGTAGGCGAGCACGTTCTCGTAAACGTGCCGCTCTTCAGTCGTCAGCTTGTGGTGATAGTCGTGGACATCCTGGGACATGTTTACGTCCAGCGGAGTCCAGTGATTGCGGTTGCCGTTGAGGAAAAACTCCCAGGCCCAGGGATAGCGAAACGGGGCCAACTGATTGATGTCGACCTTGGCGTTGACGATCCGCTTGTCCTCCGCTCGCACCGGTGGAAGATTCAGCGGCTCCGAGTCATACCCGGCCTGATCCTCCAGCCGCGTTGGTGCCGCGGCCTGGCCCGAATGAGAGGCCGAGTTTGCAGCCGGCTCGGCATGCCGCTTCTGTGGGGCGGCAATCGCCTGGGTCAGTGGGTCGTCCCATTCTTTGAGTTGGGGCATGGTGAAGTCAGACATTATTGGCAAGCCTCGCAGTCAGGATCGAGAATGGAGCAGAATTTGGGCTCTTCCGTGGCAGCCGGTGAGGCAACGGCGGCACTGGCCTTGGCGCGTTCGGTAGTGCCTTCGATAGTGCCTTCGCCTGCATGGGTCGCGCCTCGCGAGCGCAGGTAGTAGGTGGTTTTCAGTCCACGGGTCCAGGCCAGCTTGTAGAGATTATCCAGGCGCTTACCAGAGGGCTCGGCCAGATAGAGATTCAGGCTCTGGGCCTGATCCAGCCATTTCTGCCGGCGAGCTGCAGCTTCCACCAGCCAGCGGGAATCCAGATCAAAGGCGGTCGCGAAACGCTGCTTCAGATCGACCGGCACCCGATCGATGGGCAGTACGGAACCGTCGTAGTATTTCAGGTCGCTGACCATGACCTCATCCCACAGTCCGCGCTCCTTGAGCGCTTCCACCAGCCAGTGATTGATCACCGTGAATTCACCGGACAGGTTCGATTTCACGAACAGATTCTGGAACATGGGTTCGATGGACTGGGACACGCCCACGATGTTGGAGATAGTCGCTGTTGGAGCGATGGCCATAACATTGGAGTTGCGCATGCCGTGGCGGGCCACCAGGTCTCTGACCGGTTCCCAGTCCAACTGCGCGCTGGCGTCGAAGGTGCAGTAATCCTGGCCGCGCTCCTCTGCCAGCAGGTGCAGCGAGTCCACAGGCAGGATGCCCCGATCCCACAATGAGCCCTTATAGCTGCTGTAGCAGCCTCGTTCCTGAGCCAGAAGCGCCGACGCCTTGATGGCGTGATAGCTGATCAGCTCCATGGAGGTGTCGGCGAAATTCACGGCCTCAACACTGGCGTAAGGAATCTGCAGCGCGTAGAGCGCATCCTGGAATCCCATCAGGCCCAGGCCGACCGGGCGGTGTCGAAGATTCGATTCGCGGGCCTTATCTACGGCGTAAAAATTGATGTCGATAACGTTATCGAGCATCCGCACCGCGGTGTTGATGGTCTTCTCCAGACGCGCTCCGTCCAGCTCACCATTGCGGATGTGGTTGACCAGATTCACAGAACCCAGGTTGCAGACCGCAATCTCGTCATCGCTGGTATTGAGCGTGATTTCGGTACAGAGGTTGGAGGAATGCACCACGCCGCAATGCTGCTGGGGCGAGCGCAGGTTGCACGGGTCTTTGAAGGTGATCCACGGGTGGCCGGTTTCAAACAGCATGGTCAGCATCTTGCGCCACAGCGACTGGGCACTGACTTGCCGGAACAGCCGGATTTCGCCGCGCTCCGCCATGGCTTCGTATTCGCGATAGCGAGACTCAAAGGCTTTGCCATACAGGTCGTGCAGATCGGGCACATCGCTGGGTGAGAACAGGGTCCAGCTGGCGTCTTCGAACACCCGCTTCATAAACAGGTCGGGAATCCAGTTGGCGCTGTTCATATCGTGGGTACGGCGACGTTCTTCGCCGGTGTTTTTGCGCAGTTCGAGGAACTCTTCGAAATCCAGGTGCCAGGTTTCCAGATAGGCGCAGACGGCTCCTTTACGTTTGCCGCCCTGATTCACTGCGACGGCGGTGTCGTTCACCACCTTGAGAAATGGCACCACGCCCTGGGATTCGCCATTCGTGCCTTGGATGGCCGCACCAAGTGCCCGTACCGGTGTCCAGTCATTACCCAGACCACCGGCCCACTTGGAGAGCATGGCGTTGTCGCGGATGGCGGTGTAAATCCCGTCCAGGTCATCTGGCACGGTAGTCAGATAACAGGACGACAGCTGGCTGTGGAGCGTACCGGAGTTGAACAGGGTCGGCGTCGATGTCATGTAGTCGAAGCTGGAGAGTAGCTCATAGAACTCGATGGCTCGCTCATCAGGCTGGTCTTCCCGGAGACTGAGCCCCATCGCGACCCGCATGAAGAATACCTGAGGTAGTTCGAAGCGGACTTTGTCCTGCTGCAGGAAGTAGCGGTCGTAAAGGGTCTGCAGGCCCAGATAGGTAAAGCTCTGATCCCGCTCCGGGCGCAGTGCCTGGCCGAGCTTTTCCAGGTCAAATCGACCCAGATCCGGCGTCAGCCGCTGCCAATCGATCCCCCGGCGGATGGCGCTTTCGAAGACCTGAGGATAATCCGTAGCCATGTAATGGTCGGACACCGTGCCGCTGAGACTCAGACCAACGGTAACTTCGCCCCAGAGCTGGTTGAGCAGGAGGCGGGCGCTGACAAAGGAATAATCCGGCTCGCTTTCAATCAGCGGCCGGGCAGTCATGATCAGCGCTGTCGCCACATCCTGTTTCTTCATGCCGCTGAACAGCGTCTTGCGGCAGGCACGCACCAAGGCTTCGGCGTCCACGTCGGCGAGCCCTTGGCAGGCCCAGCGAACCAGGCGATCAACGGCCTGCAGATCCAGACTTTCCTCGCCCGTGGGCGTCGTTACTTTGAGGGTTTCACTTGGTGTGGCCGGCGCAGCAGCCCGGTTGCGATTGTGTTCTTCGCGATACAGGACATAGGCGCGGGCAACTTTCTGGAAGCCGTGGCGCATCAGCCCAAGCTCCACCTGATCCTGAATGTCTTCAATGTGGATACTGGCGCCGCCGGGCAGCCGCTTTTGCAGGCGCTGGGTCAGCTCCTGGCTGATATTGTTCGCCGCCTCGCGCACCCGTGGGGAGCCGGAGGCCTGCTGTCCCTCGACGGCCAGAAAGGCCTTGGTAATGGCAACGGAGATTTTGCGGCTGTCGAATTCAGCGGCTTCGCCGGTACGTTTGATCACCTTGAATGCGGCATCAGAACGGGCCGCAGAGGGACGGGAGCTTGAGGCGGATATTGAGGGGGAGGGCGAGGCGGAATCTGGGGCGAGCGTGGTCGCCGGCGCGGAGTCTGACATGATCTGGCATCCTTTACCTGTATCGCGAAGTGATTCCAGCTTGGCGAATCAGGCAAGGAAGGAGGGCGACGCCAGAACGGACTTCTCCAACAGATGAAGACGAATCTGGCGGTTCGTGCTCAAGACAGGATGCCCAGGGGACAAAAAAACCTGCCAGCGCGAACGCTCTCCCGGTCCTTGATCGCGAAGACTGGAGTGTCGATGCTGGCAGGTCTTCGGACTTGGGACCCGGCAGCGGCTCTCTCAAGCCTGCTGCCCACCTACAACGACGGCTTCCCGGATCATTCCCAGTGCCTCGCCCCGGCCTTGGCCGGAGGCATGTCGTTTTCGTTTCCCTTACCGCTGCGCGTCAGTTCCGGAGTTACACCGGATTCCCTCTTAGGGAACGCCCGAATACTATATCTGGGCGTCCAACCAGCGGTGATAAGCATATATGGTGTTGCGGCCCTGTCAACTTGAAACGTGTCGCAGTTTTTGAGATTCCCTCAAACGAGAGGCCACCGCCACCATATTGGCCAGGGCGGGACTGACTTCTTCCCAGGTTCTGGTTTTCAGTCCGCAATCCGGATTGATCCACAGTCGCTCGGCAGGAATCAGTTCGGCCGCCCGCTGCATGAGAGTCTCCATCGCCTCGACCGCTGGAATGTTCGGTGAGTGAATGTCGTAGATGCCGGGTCCGATCTGGTTCGGGTATTCCAGCGCCTCGAACACTTCCAGGAGCTTCATTCCTGAGCGGGAGGCCTCGATGGTGATCACGTCCGCGTCCAGGGCGATGATGGATTCCATGATGTCGTTGAACTGGGAGTAGCACATATGGGTATGGATCTGGGTGCCATCACTGACCGCCGAGGTTGCCAGCCGGAAGGACTCCACGGCCCAGTCCAGATAGGCGTTCCAGTGGTGCCTGCGCAGGGGCAGCCCTTCGCGCAGCGCCGGTTCGTCAATCTGGATGATGCCAATGCCGGCCGCTTCCAGATCTCGGACCTCGTCACGGATCGCCAGAGCGATCTGCCGGCAGGTGTCGGCACGGGGCTGATCGTCGCGCACGAATGACCAGTTCAGAATAGTCACCGGACCAGTCAGCATGCCTTTGACCGGACGCCGGGTCAGGGACTGCGCATAGCGTGACCAGCCGACGGTCATGGCCGCAGGACGGCTGACATCGCCAAAGATGATCGGTGGCTTCACACAGCGCGAGCCGTAGGATTGCACCCAGCCAAAGCGGGTAAACGCGAAACCCTCTAACTGCTCACCGAAGTATTCCACCATATCGTTTCGTTCAGGCTCACCGTGGACCAGAACATCGATTCCCAGCGCCTCCTGCTGACGGATGGCATGCTCGATTTCCCGCTTCATTGAGGCTTCGTACATCAGGCTGTCCGCCTCACCCTGACGATAGCGACGACGCGCCTCACGGATGGCTGGCGTCTGGGGGAAGGAGCCGATGGTGGTCGTCGGATACTGCGGCAACTGCCAGCGCTGTTGCTGCTGGGGCGCGCGTTGGCTGAAGGGTTTGTTGCGCCGCGACATGGCCGGCGTGATCGCTTCAACCTGGGCTTGGACCGCAGGGTTGTGAACGCTCGAGGACTGCGCCCGGCTGGCTACGTCGGCCTGATGTCGATCCAGCGAGTGAAACACTGCCTCGCGGCCAAGATTCAGAGCGGCAGCCAGCATGTTCAATTCCTCAAGTTTCTCCACCGCAAAGGCGAGCCAGCGGTGTAGTTCCGATGGCAGACTGTCTTCAGGTGCCAGCGTGACCGGCACATGCAGCAGGGAGCAGGAGGGCGCCAGCCACAGCCGGTCGCCTCGCTGTTCGTGAATGGGTAGCAGCCATTCAAGCGCCGCATCAAGATCGGTTTTCCAGATGTTGCGGCCATTAATCACGCCGAGGGAAAGTACCCGGTCACCGGGCCACTGTTGCAATACCCGCTCAACATCGTCGCGACCGCGCACGGCATCCACGTGTAAACCCGCAACCGGCAGCGAGCAGACCAGATCAAGGTTGTCAGCCAGCGCTCCGAAATAGGTGGTCAGCAGCAGTTGAGCGGTGGACTCACCCAGGGCGGTATAGGCGGTCGTAAAGGCGTCCTGCCACTCGGGTGTGAGATCGGTAGTCAGGATAGGTTCATCAATCTGGACCCAATCCGCACCGGCATTGCTGAGCTGTTCCAGCAATTGCTGGTAGACCGGCACTAGCCGAGGCAGTAACGCCAATGGATCAGAATCATCGTGGGCACGCCCCAGGCGAAGGTAACTCACTGGCCCCAGAATCACCGGACGGGCGTTGTAACCGGCTTGCCTGGCCTGAGAGAATTCGCCGAGAAGTCGCTCTGAATTCAGCTGGAATTGATGGCTCGCGGAGAATTCCGGCACCAGATAGTGGTAGTTGGTGTCGAACCATTTGGTCATTTCTGCCGCCGCAACTACCCGTTCACCGGTATCCACGGGCGCCCGGCCACGCGCCGCCCGGAACAGCTGGTCGGTATCAGTTCCGCCGAGCGCGATTGCCCGGGCCGGCAGGTTGCCCAGAGTCTGGCTCATATCCAGAACCTGATCGTAAAGCGAGAAGTCGCCCACTGGGACCTGATCCAGGTGGCGCTGTAGCTGCCAGTTCTGCTCACGAATCCCGGCGGCCACCTGCTGCAGGCCGAGGGCGGTGGTGTGTTGCTTCCAGTGATTCTCCAGTGCGAACTTTAATTCCCGTTGCGCGCCTATGCGGGGAAATCCCAGATTGTGTGTCTTGGCCATGGTGGCGTCCTCTTCCATTGATTGCAGTTGAACCGGAAACGCAGCAGCGCTTCCCGTCATTCGAAGAAGGCCAAAGCCTAGAGCTGTATACGTATGAATGAAAATGGTATTAATTCGCCATTCCATGAGCAGAATTCATAGTTTGTATGATTGATCGAATTCACCTGAATATTCTTAGAGAAGTGGACCGGCAGGGCTCGCTGACCGCTGCCGGAGAGGTGCTGTGTCTGAGCCAGTCGGCCCTGAGCCACGCCATCAAGAAGCTGGAAAACCAGTTGGGAACGCCTCTGTGGCGCAAAGAAGGCCGGCGGCTGCGGCTGACCCGGGCGGGAGAGCATCTGCTAGGTTTTGCACAGCGCGTACTGCCACAGTTCGAGCATGCTGAACGGCTGCTGTCAGAATTTGCGGCAGGTCAGCGGGGCGTGCTGAGAATCGGGATGGAGTGCCACCCCTGTTATCAGTGGTTGCTAAACGTAGTCGGACCCTTTCTCGAGACCCATCCGGATGTGGACGTCGATGTCCGCCAACGCTTTCGCTTTGGGGGTATTGGTGCCCTCTACGGCTACGACATTGATCTGCTGATTACGCCTGATCCGCTTTATCGCGAGGGGCTGGCATTCCTGCCGGTGTTTGATTACGAACAGGTTCTGGTCGTCAGCCGCGATGATCCTCTGGCGGCAAAGGCGTTCGCCACCCCCGATGATCTGGCTGATCGGGTGCTGATTACCTATCCGGTGTCACCGGAGCGCCTGGATATCTTCAGCCAGTTTCTGCTGCCTGCCGGGCGCATGCCCCGCAAGCACAAGACCATAGAAACCACCGACATCATGCTGCAGATGGTTGCCGCCGGGCGAGGTGTAGCTGCGCTTCCGCAGTGGCTGGCGGCTGAACACTGTCAGCGCCTGCCGCTGGCGACCGTCCGCGCCGGAGAGCATGGCATCCACAAGCAGATTCACATCGGCGTGAGAGAGCAGGATCAATCCGTTGACTACATCGCCGCATTTATCGACTCGGCTGCGAAAATCAAGCCGCAACTGCTGTCCTGAGGGGCGCGGTTGCCTCTGGAATGGTCTGGAAAAACGTGCGCCATGTCTCATAACTATCGAGAACTCAAAGGGTTTTGATCATGCTCTCTCGGCATTCACCAAGGAAATGATGGGTATACATAATATAAATTTCAATTATGGATTGTTAGGGGATAGAGTAGGCGCCACAGATCGGAAGGCTGGTGGATTTTTCGCCAGATTCCGGATGGATCCCACCTCACTCCACAGGAAGAGAGATCATGCCCTACGCAAACGACGTTCAGGCTGCCAAGCAGCTGCTCGAAGCTAACCCGACCTGGAATCTGAACCCTGAGCACGTTGCTCGCATGCGCGCCCAGAACAAATTCAAGACCGGTCTGGACATTGCCAAGTACACCGCCAAGATCATGCGCGAAGACATGGCAAACTACGACGCTGACAGCGCGCAGTACACCCAGTCTCTGGGTTGCTGGCACGGTTTCGTGGGCCAGCAGAAGCTGATCTCCATCAAGAAGCACTTCAACAGCACCAAGCGTCGCTACCTCTACCTGTCTGGCTGGATGGTTGCGGCTCTGCGTTCTGACTTCGGTCCTCTGCCTGACCAGTCCATGCACGAGAAAACCACCGTTCCCAGCCTGATCGAAGAGCTGTACACCTTCCTGCGTCAGGCGGATGCCTGGGAACTGAACCACCTGTTCCGCGACATGGAAGATGCCAAGGCCGCTGGCGACAGCGCCAAGGTTGCTGAGCTGGAGAAGGCCATCGACAACCACGAAACTCACGTGGTGCCGATCATCGCTGACATCGACGCTGGTTTCGGTAACGCTGAAGCGACCTACCTGCTGGCCAAGAAAATGATCGAAGCGGGTGCTTGCTGTATCCAGATCGAAAACCAGGTGTCTGACGAGAAGCAGTGTGGTCACCAGGACGGTAAGGTAACCGTTCCTCACGAAGACTTCCTGTCCAAGATCAACGCTGTACGTGCGGCCTTCCTTGAGCTGGGCGTAGACGACGGTGTTATCGTTGCCCGTACCGACTCACTGGGTGCTGGCCTGACCCAGAAGATCGCCGTCACCAAAGAAGTGGGCGACATTGGCGATCAGTACAACAGCTTCCTGGACGGCGACGTTATCGACTCTGCTGACCAGATCGACAACGGCGACGTCGTTGTTAAGCAGAACGGCAAGCTGGTTAAGGTTAAGCGTCTGGCTTCTGGCCTGTTCCAGTTCAAGGCCGGCTCTGGCGAAGACCGCGTTGTTCTGGACTGTATCACCAGTCTGCAGAACGGTGCTGACCTGCTGTGGATCGAAACCGAGAAGCCGCACGTTGGCCAGATCGCCAGCATGGTCAACCGCATCCGCGAAGTGGTGCCGAACGCCAAGCTGGTCTACAACAACAGCCCGTCGTTCAACTGGACTCTGAACTTCCGTCAGCAGGTATTCGATGCCATGCAGGAAGAAGGCAAGGACGTATCTGCATACGACCGCGCCAAGCTGATGAGCGCCGAGTACGACGACACCGAGCTGGGCAAGATGGCCGACGAGTGGACCCGCGACTTCCAGCGCAAGGCGTCTGCAGAGGCTGGTATCTTCCACCACCTGATCACTCTGCCGACTTACCACACGGCTGCTCTGTCTACTGACAACCTGGCCAAGGGTTACTTCGGCGACGAAGGTATGCTGGCTTACGTTGCCGGCGTACAGCGCAAGGAAATCCGTCAGGGTATCGCTACCGTTCGTCACCAGGATATGGCTGGTTCGAACATCGGTGACGACCACAAGGAATTCTTTGCCGGTGAAGCTGCTCTGAAGGCAGGCGGTAAAGACAACACCATGAACCAGTTCGGTTAATTAACCGCTGACTGAAGGCGATCTAACACACTTGATCGCCAGGTATTGGAAAAGGCCCCGGAGTGAATGCTCCGGGGCCTTTTTGCGTTTCATAGACGGCGAAAAACCCCATTTTTAACATGTGTATTTAAGTGATCCATTAAATCATGTCATAAGTTAAGGGTATTGGTCCTGCAATGTGAGATTTAATCTTTTAATCCGTCCACTTGGGCTCTCCCTGCACTAGAATTGAAACAGTTTAGTTATTGAACGAATCGATTTTCAGGGTCTCGTCGATCCTTTGTCCGGATGGCCCCAAACCATTCGGCTGATAAACCTGGCGGAGATCACTTTCTCAGATCTCCTGGCCATATCGTTCCCGCAGAGGCGCACAGGAGTCGCCAGCGGTACTCGTACGGAACAGCAACCGGCTAGTTGAAGTCTATCGATCGTGTTCAAATCAGAAACCACAGATCAACGCGCTGTCCACGGGAGCTTTCAAAGTCCGGGTGACAAGCGACCGACGCGCGCCATTTTCAGAGTCAGCGGTCGCCTTGCTGTTGTTGTGCTTGAGCGGCAAAGGCTGGAATACCCGCTAGCCAAGATCGAAATTTCGCCGCACGCCAGCGCTGATGGTTTTGCCCTAAGGCTTCCAGGCGGCGGTCTGTTCAGGCCGAACGATCCGGCGAGCCTGGAAGTGCTGATTGACCGCCGCCTGACGGGGCATTGGGCCCGTCGAATGGTCGTATCGCCACCGGGAGCCATCTTCGCTTACGTTTTGCTCGTCATTCTCGCGGCGTTTTCTAGCGCGCTTTTGCAGCGAGATCCTCATGAACTTTACCATCAGATTGCGCGATCTATAGATCCCAGCATCATACATCAAGTATCTGATCGTATTCTGGTGACTCTGGAATTGCAGACAGAACCTGCCCTTGAGGTCAATCCCGTGATGTACCAGCGCCTGGAGCAAGCGCTGGCGAGCCTGCCCCCAAAGCTGACTCATCGGGTACAAGTCACTTTGTATCGCGCATTTCCGAAGGGCTTCGGCCCGGATTTGCTGGTCCTTCCTGATGGGAGATTGGTAGTCTGTGAGGGTCTTCTGGCTGCACTGCCGAACGACGAGGAGTTGCGCGCCCTCCTCATCCTTCAATTGACGGCTTTGAAACTCCACCACCTCATGGAAGAGTTCGTCAGGGATGCTCCATTACCGTGGCTGCTTCAGAATTCATCCGGTCTTGAAAAGTTGGTCATGCCCATTAATCCGACTTTGCCAACGCGCAATGCTGTCTCTCGCGCCCTATTGGAAAGGGAGGATGCTGATGCGATTGCCTCGATGATCGAAGCCGGGGTTGACCCAATGTATGCGCTAAACGCTTTGCACCGTCTGGAGAAACTCGGCAAGACCGGAGCATCAATGGGTCGCTGGGCCACTGCTCAGACCGTCTCGCTCGAGCGACGTAAACGCTTTGAAGCCGCTTCGGTGATTTTTGCTCAGACTCACCGTTGCGGCTCAGAAATAAGGCCAATTAAATGCGCCTCTAGCGAGGCGCATGCTGAAGAAGCAGAGACAACCGTTGCCGAGCGCTTTGTGATTTCTGCAGGTTCCTCGTCACAGCTTCTTTAGGCCCGCTTATTCAGGCGGAGAAAGTTGCCATAGTTCGCCCTCGCTGGCGTCTGTCAGCAGGTACGCTAGCCCGTCCGGGCCGGTTTCGACATCGCGAATTCGGGCTCCCAGTTCCCAGCGTTCCTGGTCGGTGACCTTCCCATCTTCCAGTCCAACCCGGATCAGTGAGCGCGAAGACAGACCGCCCATCAGCAGGCTTTTCTGCCACGCTTTTGAGCGTGGGTTATCGTACAGGGACATGCCAGAAGGAGAGATGGCGGGCACCCAGTGCAGGACCGAGCCCTTCAGATCGGGACGCGTGTCCGGGTTGGGTATGGGTTCGCCGCTGTAGTGCTTGCCCCAGCTAACCAGGGGCCAGCCATAGTTCGCGCCGGGCTCGATCCGATTCAATTCGTCTCCCCCGCGGGGGCCAAACTCGGTTGACCAGAAAATCCCGCTGTTATGGTCAAAGACGGCGCCTTGCACGTTACGATTGCCGTAGGTCCAGATTTCTGGAAGCGCACCGTCTTTGTCCACGAATGGGTTATCCGAGGGCACCGAGCCATCCCGATTCAGCCGGACGATGGTGCCGAGATGATTCGAAAGCTCCTGAGCGGGCTGAAATTTGAATCGCTCACCCAGCGTCAGAAATAGATGATTTTCCGGATCGAAGACAATCCTGCCACCGAAATGGGCTCCCCCAGAGACTTTCGGCTGCTGACGGAAGATTACGCTGAAATCCTTAATGCGACCGTCCTCAAGCCTGCCACGGCCAAGGCTCGTGCCGGCCCCACCAGGCCCCGATTCGGCAAAGGATAAGTAAATCATCCTGTTACTGCTGAATTCAGGATCAAGAGCCACGTCTAGCAAGCCTCCCTGACCAGACGTGTAAACCTCCGGTACGCCCGCGACTGGCTCCGACAGACCGGATGATTCAGAGAAAATCCGTAACTGGCCCGCTCGCTCGGTAATCAGAAGCCGACCGTCTGGTAAAAAGGCCATTCCCCAGGGATGGTTCAGCCCCTCTGCGAGCACTTTCGGCGCCGGTTTCCACGGCGCCCCGGAGTTTTCACTGGCCATCAGCGGTGCAGTCAGGCAGGTCGTCGCGATTGCGGCTAGGCAGAGCGTGCGCACGCACACCTCCAAAGATTAAAAATTGGTCGTTTGCATGTGCCACTGTGACTGAATACGTTCAAAGGCAACAGTCGGCATGAATTACTTTTCCGTCAGGGAGTGACCGGCTTCCGCCGTATTTTGTCCGGAGCATCAGTCCATGGATTCCAATCAGACCTGTTCCCTGACCGTCGACGGCCGGGAACTTAAGGGCGAGGTCGGCACTCCGCTGATCGACTTCCTCAGCCAGCACGGTATCGATCTTCCCCATATCTGCTATCAACCGACCCTTGGCCCCATCCAGACCTGCGATACCTGCTGGGTCGAGCTGGATGGTGAATTGGTGCGCGGCTGTACGGTCAAAGTCGAAGCTGGCCAGTCGGTCCGTATCGATGCACCGCAGGCGGACAGTGCCCGGCATGAGGGGATAGACCGGATCGTCGCCCGACACGAACTCTATTGTTCGGTGTGCGACAACAACAATGGCGACTGCAAGGTCCACAATGTCGTCAAGCATATGGAAGTGCCTTTCCAGCGCTACCCCTTCGAGAAGAAACCCTATCCGCAGGATCACAGCCATCCCTTCTATCGCTACGATCCCGACCAGTGCATTCTCTGCGGGCGCTGTGTCGAAGCCTGCCAGAACGTACAGGTGACCGAGACCCTCAGCATCGACTGGGAGCGGGAAAGCCCGCGTGTCATGTGGGATGGTGGTGAAAGCGCCAACGACTCCAGTTGTGTCTCCTGTGGTCACTGCGTCACTGTCTGTCCCTGCAACGCACTGATGGAAAAATCCATGCTCGGCGAAGCCGGGCCGCTCACCGGCATGCCGGAGAAAGTCCGCCGCCCGGCGATTGATCTGGTCAAGGCGGTCGAGCCCGCCACCGGTTTTATTCCGATCTTCGCGGTGTCAGAAGTGGACGCGGCCTGGCGCGAACCGGAAATCCGCCGGACCAAAACCGTCTGCACCTACTGTGGCGTCGGCTGCTCCTTTGAGATGTGGACTCGTGGCCGCAAGATCCTCAAGGTCCAGCCGGTTGAAGAAGCCCCGGTCAATGGCATATCGACCTGCGTGAAGGGCAAGTTTGCCTGGGATTTTGTGAATTCCGAGAAGCGCCTGACTACACCGCTGATTCGTCGCAATGGCCGCTTCGAGGAAGCGTCCTGGGAAGAGGCGTATGCCGAAATCGCCAAAAATTTTCACCAGATCCGGGACCAGCACGGTCCGGATTCATTGATGTTTGTCGCCTCCAGCAAATGCACCAACGAAGAATCCTATCTCATGCAGAAGCTGGCGCGGGCTGTCATCGGCACGAATAACATCGACAACTGTTCCCGCTACTGCCAGGCACCCGCCACGACCGGTCTCTGGCGAACCATGGGTTACGGTGGTGATGGCGGCTCCATCAGTGATCTTGAGAAGGCCGATCTGGTTCTGTTTGTCGGCTCGAACACGGCAGACAGCCACCCGGTGATTGCCACCCGTCTGCGTCAGGCGCAGAAGCACCGAGGTCAGACTCACATCGTCATGGATTTGCGCCGGCATGAGATGGCCGAGCGGGCAGACGTGTTTATCCGGCCCAAGCCCGGTACCGATCTGGTATTGCTGTGTGCCATGGCCCGCCATATTCTCGATAAAGGCCTGGAAGACCGCGCATTTATTGATGCACGGGTGAACGAGCCGGAGACATACCGCAAATCTCTGGAACCCTTCACGCTGGACTACGCTGAGCTGCTCTCCGGAATACCCGCCGCACAGATCGCTGAAGTGGCCGAAACGATTGCCAAGGCAGGCTCTGTCTGCGCGGTCTGGGCGATGGGTGTGACCCAGCACGTGGCCGGGTCCGATACGTCTACGGCGATTGCCAATCTGCTGCTGGTGACCGGCAATGCCGGCCGCCCGGGCACTGGCGCCTATCCCATGCGGGGGCACAACAATGTGCAGGGGTGCAGCGATTTCGGTTCAATGCCAGGGCGTTTCCCCGGTTACGAGTTCGTCAGCGACGATGAGGTGCGGGCCCGTTACGAAAAAGCCTGGGGAGTGAGTCTGTCCAAGGAAAAAGGCTTCAACAACCACACCGTGATCAACGCCATTCATGAGCGCAAAGTGCGATCGCTTTATGTCATGGGCGAGGAAATGGCGCTGGTGGATGCCAATGCCAGCCACGTACAGGCCGCCTTCGGAAAGCTGGATTTCATGGTGGTGCAGGATATTTTCTTCACCCGCACCTGTGAGCATGCCAACGTGGTTTTACCCGCTTCGCCCAGCGTCGAGAAGGACGGTACCTTCATTAACACCGAACGGCGGATGCAGCGGCTGTATCAGGTGCTTGAGCCGCTGGGCAACAGCAAACCTGACTGGAAAATTCAGACCGAGCTGGCCGCCGCGCTGGGGTCGGACTGGGGCTATTCGCATCCCTCCGAGATTCTTGCCGAAGCGGCCTCTCTGAGCCCCATGTTCGCCGGCGCCAGCTACGAGCGCCTGGAAGGTTATAAGTCCCTGCAGTGGCCAATTGCCGCCGACGGCACCGACACGCCCCATCTCTATCTCGACAGATTCGCCTTCGACGACGGCAAAGCCCGTCTTTATCCCGTGGGCTTCACCGAGCCGACCGAACAGCCGGATGAGGTTTACGATATTCACGTCAACAATGGCCGGCAACTGGAGACTTTCCACGAGGGTAATATGACCCAGTGTTCGCCGGGCATCCGCGCCAAGGTGCCCACGCACTTTGTGGAAATCTCTGAAGAGCTGGCGGCCCAGCGGAATATCCGCAGTGGTGCCCTGGTGCGGCTGACCTCGCGCCGCGGCGCCATTGAGCTGCGAGCGCTGGTGACCGACAAGGTTCAGGGCAATGAGTTGTATGTCACCGAAAATGCGACTGATAACCTCAATGCCATCAACATGCTTTCTTCTGATCACGCCGATAAAGATAGCTCAACGCCGGCATATAAAGAGCTGGCAGCTTCGCTGGAGGTGATCGAAGAGGAGGGCGAATCACCATTGCCCGCGCACAATCCTCGCTATGGCAAACCCACGCCCATGGCTGGTGTGGGTGTGGATCGCAAGTGGACCCGCGACGATTACCTGAGACCGCCTGCAGAGGCGGTGGACCCGGAGAAATTCTGATGGCAGAAGCGCTGAAATATCAGGTTCCACCCAGGGAAGCGGGCGATCCCGCCCGTGAAGAGCTCGATCAGCTTATACATTCCCTACATGAGCAGGGCTTGCTAAGGCTTGCGAACAATGCCCTGCGGGCCTCACCCGAGGTAGGCGAGATCATCCTGAAGCAATTGAACAAACCGGAGGCGGTGGCGGGCATGCAGAATCTGCTGGTGTTGGCGACCGCGCTGGGCAGCATACCGCCGGAGCGCCTGGCCACGGTAGTCGACGCCCTTTCCAGTGCCATGAATGGCATGGCTGAGGCGACGGACGATGACCGTCGATCACCGGGCCTGCTGGGCTCCCTGGCAATCCTGCGAGACGAGCATCTCTGGGCGGGTATTGGCCCCTTGCTGGCGGGTTTACGGCGCTTTGGTGACAGTTTGCGGGCACCATCGAAAAAGCCCATTGAGCGTTTCTCCAGCGGTGTGGGCAAAGGATTTGGTCGGTCGCGGCCAGATCGGAAGCAGGAGTGACCGATGGCTATCAATCCGGTCGTTTATTCATCAGACACTGACTCCGTAGGCCGCGTTGACGTGCGGGTGCTGCGGTACCGCGCGGGGCAGGCTCAGTCCGTTGAGGATTTTCTTGCCATTGAGCGGGCTCTGGAGATTCGCGTGACCGGCGCTGAGCCGGTTATTACCATGCGCACGCCAGGCCATGACCGGGAGCTGGTGGCTGGGCTAATGCTTAGCGAAGGTCTGGCACAGAAACGTAGCGACTTGCTGGCCGTGAGCACTCTGGTCGATCAGCCGGACGTTGTTCAGGTAATGCTGCGGGATCGGAACGCCGACGCAGCGGCTCTGCTGGCCCGGTCATCCCTTTCGACCAGTGCCTGCGGCGTCTGTGGCAAGAACCGGCTTAATCTGGAGTTGCTTGAAAAGCTGCCGCCTCTGTCTGACGGACCGTTCTACAGTGTCGATCAACTGGCGCAGTTGCCGATACAGCTGAGAAACCATCAGGCGCTGTTTCAGCAGACCGGCGGACTTCACGCCGCCGCGCTCTTCGACGCTGAAGGTCAGTTATTGGCCGTCAGAGAGGATGTTGGCCGGCATAATGCGCTCGATAAGCTGCTTGGCTGGGCGCTGCTGGAAGATCGTTTGCCGCTTGAGAATCATGCGGTTCTGCTCAGCGGTCGAACCAGTTTTGAATTGATGCAGAAGTGCGCCATGGCGGCGGTGCCACTGGTCTGCTCCATCTCGGCTCCCAGCAGCTATGCGGTGGAACTGGCGACTTCGAGGGGAATCACTCTGGCAGGCTTTCTGCGGGAAGACACGTTCAACCTCTACAGCCATCCTGCGCGCGTCCTCTGATTTGCCCCGGTTCATTCAGCCTGCTAACATCGTTTCAAAATCGATCTATATTATCCGATATTAATCCGGGTCAGGTAAGGGTTCCGCCAATAGGTCGTCTTGTTAGCGCAAAGCGGCTTCAGGACTTTTTCCGATTTGATGGCTATCCTCGCGCCGCAAAAGTTATTGGTTTATCCGCCATTTGTGCGAATCAATACAAGACATGTCGTTTCAGATGTCATTTATCGTGTCTTTCCAGACAGAATCCTAACCTGGGTTGTCTGGCTAATAGTAAATCACCTGTAACCTCATACTCGGATAGTCCCTTAATACTTCCTTGTTTCAGGATTGAGGGCATTCCAACATTTTTTGAGGTGTAGGTTTCCGGTTTTAGGCAGTAATTATCGACGTCCCTTCACCCTCTGATAAGGAGGGCTTTATGGTTGCTCAGGCAGCATTTCACTCTGATCGTTCGATAGATGGCACTTATTTCAGTCCCGACCAACGGCAGGGCCAGCGTGCGCTTATGCGAATTGCTGGCGACTCAGTCGTTGTGGTGGTTGAGGGTGCCCGCCTGATGTTTCCCATCAACGCTGTTGCTTTCGGGCTGATGGACGGCGAACAAACGGCTGATATTCAGTTGGGCGGCCATGCCTGGTTTAGAACCACCGATCTTGACGGCGTTCAGCATATTACCGGTCACGACGAAGACGGTGCAGTCCCAGAGGTACCTTCGAGTCGCCTGCACACGCTGACGCTCGTCTTTTCTGCGCTGATCATCGCTGGGTTGCTGACGTTGACCTGGTTTCGGGGGATGCCCTTTCTCGAAAGCTCGCTGGCGCAGACGATTTCTTCGGATGTGAAAGAGGACCTGTCTTCGGCATCACTCCGATTCCTGGATGCGGAGGTACTGAGCCCCAGTCGACTGGACTCTGAGGAGCGACATTCGGTTGTTCGTTTGCTTTCCGAGTCATCAAGAGCCGCTTCATCCTTTCTGCCGAAAGTTAAGTTCCGCTCCTCTGAGGCGCTCGGGCCCAATGCGGTGGCGCTCCCGGACGGGACAATTGTTCTGACGGATCAATTGGTGAAACGTCTCACTCCGAATGAACTCAGGGCAGTGGTCGCGCACCAGATGGGACATATTTTCCATCACCACAGCATGAGAGCGCTGATAGCGGAGAATCCGCTTGCCTGGTTTATGGCCGTGGCCTCGGGAGACTATCAGCGGCTGACTCGCGTCACACCCGACAAGCTGCTTAACGTGCGGTATACGGCGCAGATGGAAAACGCCGCCGATGAATTTGCGCTCGAATACTATGCGGCGCTTGGCTACACACAACAGGACTACTCGGTGGCGCTGGACCAGGTGATCCGCAGCCACCTGACAACCCGAATCTCACCCAAGCTTGGGCCTTGGCTCTCGAACCACGGATATGATCATCATCGTGGTGATGTTCCGGTCTCTGAGCGATTCAAGGCGGCCGGTCTCTGACCCGTTCCTGAGTGTCAGCAAAGCTCAGGAATGGGTCCGATTGTCCTCACAGGCATCCAGCACATGGTTAGCCAGGGCAAACCCCGCTTCACTCATCGTCAGATAGGCTTCATCTGCGCCGGCAAGCCGAACCTGCTCGGCCTCGTCCTCAAACAGACTGTGGGAAACGATGAAGCCCCCAAATCCGCGCGCCCGGAGTTGCCGGGCCGCCGTCAGTTTTGCCTCGACATCGCTCATTGCCAGGATAACGGCTTCGACGGAAGGCATATGCAGGGTCTGCCAGAAGCCGCTGTCTTCGGCGTCCCCGTAGACGACCTGCCGTTGGTCTTGCCGATGTCGCGCCACCGTACCCGGGTCGGAATCCAGTCCCATGACCGCCGGTTCCTCCCGGATCAGGCGATCATAGGCGGAAGTGCCGGCCCGCCCCATGCCCATGATTAGCACCCGTGTTTCGCCCAGTGAGATCGGCTGTTCATCCGGATGCCTCTGGGTACGCTCGAACTTGAGCATATGATGGCCGTAGACATTGTATAGCCTGTGAGCCGCACGGCTGAACGGCGCCGAGAGCATAAAGGAAAAAGCGACAGCCAGTGCCAGAGGCATGGTCCATTGGGGTAAGGCAATGCTGGCGAGGATAAGACCGAATTCACTGTAGTTCGACAGGGAAAGAGTGGTCAGGAAGCTACTGCGAGCCCTGAGGCGGAATAGCAGCATCACGCCAAACAGTAGCAAGCTCTTTAGCGGCAGCAGGGCAGTCACCATAATCGCAAACCAGAGTGCCTGCTCTCCGGGCAGACCGCCGATGCCGATCTGCAGGAAAAAGCCGACCAGAAACGCTTCCTTAAGGCTCCACAGGGATTTGCCCAGCTCTGACGCTCTGCGATGACCAGACAGCAGTGCACCAAACAGTAAGGCGCCCAGCTCGGAGCTAAGCCCAAGAAACTCAAAACCGGCGCCGCCAGCGACCAGCGCCAGCAATAAGCCAAGTAGCACCATAAGCTCATCGTGCCCGCTCAGATCCAGTAGCCAATAGAGCAGGGGACGCAGAATCGGTAGTGCCAGAACTACCGGAGCCCAGGGTGAAATAGTGCTTTCGGTGGCGCCGCTGAGCACTGCCATGGCGATGAGGTCCTGCATGATCAGAATGCCGATGGCGACCCTGCCGTGAAACGCTTTCAGTTCTCGCCGGTTCTCAAGCACTTTTGCGGCCAGCACCGTGCTGGAGAAGGACAGAGTAATGGCGAGCATGATGGCTTCTGGCCAGTCCAGAGCCAGCGCCATTCCCAGCACCGGACTGAACAGAGCTACCGTCACCACAAAGTGCACGAGGGAGCCGCCCAGGACTTCAGCGCTGAACAGGGAACGAATTCTGAGTTTGAGGCCGACCGTAAAAAGCAGCAGAAGTACGCCGGTGTGGGCAATATGCTCAAGCGTTTCGGTATGGGTGACCACGAGCGGGCTGATGTGCGCCAGACCGGTTAGTGCAAAGCCCGCGGCAAGATAACCGACCAGCGGTGGCAGCCCGACCTGTTTGACTATCAGACCGGCGGTGAAAGCAAAAGCGATCCAGAGTGCTTCAGACACGGCGTCGTCCATGGTTGTGCTCGGGAAGAGTCGGAACCTGATCGCTGAAGACCTGCGGCGTGTGCCCTATCGCTCGGCAGACTGCGCTCGACGCGACTTGGGGTTATCGCATGTGTTTCTTTTGATCATTACTGTTCCGTAGCCTTCTCCAAGAATCGCCAGAGAAACGGCACAACGCAACCGTTGTAGCCGACAAATCCGGTGGAGCCTCTGATTAGCACCGAATAGCCTCTGCACGTACCCCAGGTACGCCATTTTGCCGGAAGCTCATGCTGACATGGTCTTGGGCAAGTCTTGTTAGGCTCCAGATGTTCAGAGGCCTCCAGGCTTGGGGTGAGATAGGCGGGCAGACAGAAAAGAAAGAGTCGCCGGTCCTCTGGTAACGGCTCAAGCTGATAACCGTCAGAGGACCGGGGTCAAAGCAGGCAGAGCACCGGGGTCAAAGCAGGATCAGGACTGCTCGCGTTCAATCGCCCGGTAGGCGATATCAGAACGGTAAAAGGCGCCATCCCAGTCGATGGCCTTGACGCCTTGATAGGCTTTCCTCTGGGCTTCGGTGACCGTTTCGCCCAGCGCGGTAACGCACAGCACCCGGCCGCCGGAAGTCGTGATGGTGCCATCCGCCTCGGCGGTACCGGCGTGGAAGACTTTGCAGTCTGTCGTATCGGCATTGCCCAGGCCTGAAATGACTGCGCCTTTGCGGTAGTCACCAGGATAGCCGCCAGCGGCCATCACGATTCCCACAGCGGCCCGATCATCCCACTCCGACTGATGATCACCGAGCGTGCCATCAATGGCAGCGTCGCACAGGGCGACCATATCCGAGGTCATGCGCATCATGATCGGCTGGGTTTCGGGGTCGCCGAATCGGCAGTTAAATTCAATGACCTTGGGTGTTCCGTCCGTGCCAATCATCAGGCCTGCGTACAGAAAACCAGTGTAGGGATGGCCTTCGTCTGCCATGCCCTGCACGGTCGGGAAAATGACTTCTTCCATGATGCGGTGATGAACCGCATCGGTGACGACCGGGGCCGGAGAGTAGGCGCCCATACCACCGGTGTTGGGTCCGGTGTCGCCGTCGCCGACCCGTTTGTGGTCCTGCGAGGTTGCCATCGGCAGAACATTTTTGCCGTCCACCATCACGATGAAGCTGGCCTCTTCGCCCTGGAGGAACTCTTCGATCACCACACGACTGCCCGCATCACCAAACGCATTGCCGGCCAGCATGTCGCGCACGGCGGCCTCAGCTTCTTCGAGAGTCATGGCAACGATGACGCCCTTGCCGGCAGCGAGACCATCGGCCTTGACCACGATTGGGGCGCCCTGTTCGCGGATGTAGGCCAGCGCCTGGTCAACGTCCGTGAAGTTGGCGTAGTCAGCCGTGGGGATATGATGACGGGCCAGAAAATCCTTGGTAAACGCCTTGGAGCCTTCCAGTTGGGCCGCCCCGGCTGTGGGGCCAAAGATACGCAGACCGCGCTTGCGGAACAGATCCACCACCCCGGCCACCAGCGGGGCCTCGGGCCCGACGATGGTCAGGCCGACCTTTTTCTGCTCTGCAAAGTCGGCCAGGGCCTCAAGGTCGGTGGCCGCAATGTTTACGTTCTCCAGAGCGGATTCCCGGGCGGTGCCGCCGTTACCCGGCGCCACGTACACTTTGCCAGCTAGCGGGGACTGGGAAGCCTTCCACGCCAGAGCGTGCTCCCGGCCACCGTTGCCGATAATGAGAATATCCATGAGCAAAACTCCCTGACTCAGTGACGGAAATGGCGCATGCCGGTGAAGACCATTGCAATACCGTGTTCATTCGCGGCGTCGATCACTTCCTGGTCCCGCATGGAACCGCCGGGCTGGATAATGGCGCGGATGCCTGCGGCTGCAGCGGCGTCGATTCCGTCCCTGAAAGGGAAGAACGCATCGGAAGCCATTACCGATCCCTCGACCTTCAGCCCTTCGTCGGCCGCTTTGATGCCCGCGATTTTGGCACTGTACACCCGGCTCATCTGACCTGCACCAATGCCAATCGTGCGACCGGCGCGGGCGTAGACGATGGCGTTGGATTTGACGAACTTTGCGACTTCCCAGGCGAACAGCAGATCGTTCAGTTCTTCTTCGGTAGGCTGTCGTTCAGAGACCACCTTGACCTCGGACATGGCCACCATCCCCAGATCACGATCCTGCACCAGCAGGCCACCGGTCACTCTTTTGTAGTCCAGGGCCGGGATGCGGGCACGATCCATCGGCCCGCAATCAAGCAGACGTACGTTTTTCTTGGCTGCCACACAGTCGATCGCTCCCTGAGAGATGCCCGGGGCAATAATGACTTCAACGAACTGGCGGTCAATGATCGCTTTGGCGGTGGCTTCGTCCAGCTCACGGTTGAACGCGATGATGCCGCCAAAAGCTGATGTCGGATCGGTGGCGAATGCCAGGTCGTAGGCCTGGAGCAGGTCGCTACCGATGGCAACGCCGCAGGGGTTGGCATGCTTGACGATGACGCAGGCCGGATCGGAGAAGGGCTTGACGCACTCCAGCGCTGCATCCGTGTCCGCTACGTTGTTGAACGAAAGCGCTTTGCCCTGCAACTGGATGGCCGAGGCGACGCAGGCTTCCTGGGGCTGGCTCTCACGGTAGAACGCTGCCTTCTGATGCGGGTTTTCGCCGTAGCGCATTTCCTGCACTTTGTGGAACTGGGTGTTGAAAGTGCGGGGGAATAGCGGCGCATCGGCTTCCATTTCGCCGGACTGACTGACGCGCGTGCCGAGATAATTGGCAATGGCACCGTCGTAGCCAGCAGTGTGTTCGAAGGCTTTGACTGCCAGATCAAAGCGCGTAGCGAAGGTCAGTGACCCGTCGTTCTGACCTAGCTCGTCCAGAATGGCATCGTAGTCGCTGCTGTTGACGACGATTGCGACGTGCTCATGGTTCTTGGCAGCTGCGCGGACCATGGTGGGTCCCCCGATATCGATATTCTCGATAGCGGTTTCCAGGTCGCAGTCAGGATTGGCGACAGTGGCTTCGAAGGGATAGAGATTGACGATCACCATGTCGATAGGGGCGATATCGTGCGCCTGCATGACTTCGTCATCAGTGCCACGACGTCCCAGTATGCCGCCATGAATTTTCGGGTGCAGAGTCTTTACCCTGCCATCCATCATTTCCGGGAAGCCGGTGTGGTCGCTGACTTCCTTCACCGCAATGCCTTGATCCCTGAGCAGGCGAAAAGTACCGCCTGTGGACAGCAGTTCAACGCCGCTGGAAGCGAGTTTACGGGCAAATTCGGCAATACCGGTCTTGTCAGAAACGCTAATAAGCGCCCGACGCACTGGGGTAAGTTTTCTGTCAGTCATGGCGAGTCTTTACAAGAGGAAGGTCATCGTGCTGGTCCCGCCAGATCAGGCAGGACCAGCATTGGGGGTAATCGGCAACCGATCAGAGCAGATCGTACTGCTTGAGTTTTTTGCGCAAGGTTCCGCGGTTCAGGCCAAGCATTACGGATGCCTTGGTCTGGTTGTTGCGAGTGTACTTCATCACCTGTTCCAGCAGAGGTGCTTCGACCTCGCTGAGTACCAGCTGATAGACGTCAGAAACCGGAGCGCCGTCGAGCTGCTGGAGATAATTGTTCAGGGCGTTTTCAACGCTGCTTCTGAGAGTCACGGCCTGGGAGCCGGCGACAACAGATTGGGCCTGCGAGGCTTCGTCATTGGCAGGACGATCCAGCACGTTATCTGTGAGAGTTCCTTTTACCAGGGTTTCGGCGGTCATGCTGCAAATACCTCTCCGTTTCTTATATGTGCAAAAAATTGATGGATAGCGTCGATCTGCGCCTGGGAATCGTCCAGAACGTTGAAGTGCCTGCGGAACTGACGATCCAGATCATGGGCCTGTAGATACCACCCTACATGCTTGCGGGCGATTCGAGGACCCATGGTGTCGCCATAGAACCGATAAAGCGCTCTGAGGTGATCGACCAAAATAGTTTCAACTTCAGTGAGGTCTGGAGCCGGGAGGTTCTCTCCCGTTCTCAGATAATGCTCAATCTCACGAAAAATCCAGGGACTTCCCTGCGCTGCCCGACCGATCAGCAGGCCATCGGCTCCGGTCACTGACAGCACGCGGCTGGCCTGCTGAGGCGAATCGATATCACCGTTGGCAAACACAGGGATGGACACGCTCTGCTTGACCTCGGCAATGGTGTCGTATTCCGCTTCGCCACGGTAGGCGTCTGCCCGGGTGCGACCATGGACAGCCAAAGCGGCAATGCCGGCGTCTTCTGCCATGCGGGCGATAACCACGGCGTTGCGGTGATCGCGGTCCCAGCCGGTGCGCATTTTGAGGGTGACAGGCACCTCCACTGCACCGACAACGGCTTCGAGAATGTCGCGGACCAGCGTCTCGTCTTTCATCAAGGCTGAGCCGGCAGCCTTGTTACAGACTTTCTTTGCCGGGCAGCCCATGTTGATGTCGATAATCTGGGCGCCGTGCTCGGCATTCAGTCGAGCAGCGTTGGCCAGCATTTCCGGGTCGCCACCAGCGATCTGAACGGATCGTGGCTCTGGCTCGCCCGTATGGTCCAGCCTTAGACGGGATTTACGGGTGTTCCACAGACGACTGTCCGCAATCACCATTTCTGATACCGCCAGCCCAGCACCGAGACGCCGGCATAGCAGGCGGAAAGGTCTGTCGGTAACACCCGCCATTGGTGCGAGTATCAGGGAATTGGGCAGTTGATAGGGCCCAATGCGAACTGAAGGCACCATGATATCCGGTAGATCCACTGCTGTTGGCCTGCGAAAGGTGCTCATGATACCGCCAGGTGCGGTTCTGTTGAAGGGCATCCGGCCGCATTAATCTGTTTATTTTTTACCCGGATTGATTGACTTTTACTCTACTTCGCAGCTCTTTCTGGCGCGCCGCCACCCGGGAGCATCGGAAAATACGTATTGCTCAACGGCTTGCGGTTAATTTTCAGCGATCTGCCGGCCGGAAAGACAGATTGTAATTGACGGCATCTTTACCGGGATCTTTGATCCTGATCGCGATATTGACCGGCGTGTTCACCGCCATTTCTTCCTGATCTCTCACTTGCCCCGGCAGATACTGCGATGGCCGGAACAGGCTTTGCGCGACCACATCGCCTTCGAGGTTGGAGAAGGTCAGTGCCAGAACGGGATACGGTTGAGCAAACGAAGCCTGGTTGATCATCTGGGCATCGACCATCAGCGTTCTGGGATCGCCCGGAGCAGGCCTGACTTCCAACTGGCGAGCCACAATGGCGTCAACGGCGACCAACGGTTTTAGCTCACAGCCCGCGTACTCACAGGCTTTTTCGTAGGCAGGGCGCAACTCTGGAATCTGAGACAGCCGATCAAACTGGAACCACACCACCTGGGATACCAGAACGCCTATCAGAGCCAGACTCAGAAGGGTCCACAGGATGGCGCCGCGACCGCGTTTACGTGAATGAGTCTGGGGAGCGGGTTGTGGTTCGTATTTGAGATCGCTGTACGGGTTAGAGCCTGTGCGGGCATGCCGGGTAGCCGACGGGGCGATGCGCTCGTCTGCACCCAGTCCCTCAAGGGCTGCCAGCAAGTCTTCTTTGGGGGTTTCGCGCCAGTTGGGTGCGCGGTGAACCGGCGCAGAGACGACATAATCGGGATCTGTCGAACGCTTTGCGGCATCTTCGGATGCGGTTTCGGATTCGTCATCCTGCTCATCGTCCAACTCTTCTGGGCTTAGCGGGCGCGGATCAGGCCTACTGGTCGCTGTCTGAGTGCTGCTCTGGCCGGTCGCTGAGCGTTCATCAAGAAAGAGGGGAGAGTCGTCGTCATCGTCCAGCATGGCTTCGGCCCAACTTTCGTCTTCCACCGAAAAGTCTGGCTCAACTTCTTTTCGTCCGCGCCGGCTTCCGCCACCCAGCTCCCGGAAACTGTCGCTGAGTTCGTCCGCGAAGGGATCGCTGTCATCCGCGCCTACAGCGCGGCTGGCCTGCTCATCCTGAAGCTCGTCAGAAAACAGGAACTCGTCGTCGTGTAAACCGGTGGGGTCATGAAAGTCGTTGTCCTCCGGCACCCAGCTCTGATCTTCCGTAGACGAGGATGCGGCGGCCGATTTGCCGGGACCACTGGACGGCAGTTCCTGTTGCTCCAGAGCATGGAACACCTGCATGCAGTTGCCGCAACGGACTTTTCCGTTGGCAACGGTTAACTGTTCCTCCGTAACCCGAAAGCGGGTCTGGCAGTGAGGGCAGCGTGTAAGCAGGCTGGTTTCACTCATCCTGTTGACTTCCTGTGGTGCTGACGGCGAGGGAAAAGTGCCATGTTTCCGGGGTATCACCTGGCAATTCAGTGCCTGGATGGCAGGAGAACGTCAAAGAGTTTAATCGCTGGCCAGGCGACAGTCATCCCGCTGAGTGAAACTAACGCCCAGGCGACTCGCTCGTCTGCGATTATGCGCCGGGGACTTCCGGCAGTCGGCGACCGGTCAATCGAACCCAGTCTTCCCGCTGTTCTGGCTCATCCATGGCAAACCAGGGCTCATAAGCCTGCATCACGTCGCGAGCCTGGCTGGCCAGAATGCCGGATAGCACCAGATCGCCACTGGTCTCCACACAACTGGCCAGATGCGGTGCCAGGCCGATCAGCGGCTCAGCCAGGATATTGGCCAGCAGTATTTCGGCTTTGACGACAGGCTCGTTCTTGGGAAGGTACAGCTCGAAACGGGCATCTTCTACGCCGTTGCGGCGAGCGTTTTCGCGGCTCGCCTCAAGCGCCTGAGGGTCGGTGTCTACGCCAACGACCTGTTTGGCCCCGAGAATCAGGGCTCCCAGCGCCAGAATGCCGGAGCCGCAACCATAGTCGATGACGGTGCGACCCTCGACGTTCGCGCCGTCAAGCCATTCCAGGCACAGCGCGGTGGTCGGGTGGGTGCCGGTGCCAAAGGCCAGTCCCGGGTCCAACAACAGGTTCGCGGCGTCGGGGTCGGGTGCCTCGTGCCAGCTTGGCACGATCCACAGCCGGCGACCGAATTGCAGCGGCTTGAAGTCGTCCATCCAGGCCCGCTCCCAGTCCTGATCCTGAATCAGATCAACAACAGCCTCGGGCAGGGCCTCCTGTGTCTGTTCATGCCAGATCGACTGGGCCTGAGCCAGTAAGGCGTCGGCATCGCCTGCGCCGTCAAACAGACCCTTGACCACGGTTTGCGACCACAAGGGTGTGGTTCCCGGGTCCGGTTCATACAGAGGCTGATCGGCCGCATCTTCCATGGAAACAGCGCTGGCTCCCATTTCCATCAGCAGGTCTTCAAGGGCGTCGGCATTGTCTGCAGTGGCCGCGATCTGCAATTGGATCCAGGGCATGTTATTTCCGAATCAGTTTTTCGAGATAGTGGATGGTGAAATCGACCTTGCGGAAACCGCCATCACGCAGCAGTGAGCGATGCAGCGCCTGATTGGTGCGAATGCCTTCAACCACCAGTTCGTCCAGGGCGTTGGTCATTCGGCGGCGGGCAATTTCCCGGTCGTCTCCCCAGGTGATCAATTTGGCGATCAGCGAGTCATAGTAGGGTGGCACGGTATACCCGCTGTACATGTGCGAGTCGACCCTGACGCCATATCCGCCGGGCGCGTGAAAATGTTTGACCAGTCCCGGGCTGGGTACGAAGGTCTGCGCATCTTCCGCGTTGATCCGGCACTCAATGGCATGGCCTTTAACTTCAATTTCTTCCTGACGGTATTGAAGGGGCAGACCGCTGGCAATGCGCAACTGCTCGCGCACGATATCTACCCCGGTGACCATCTCGGAGACCGGATGTTCTACCTGCACCCGCGTGTTCATCTCAATGAAAAAGAACTGGCCGTCCTGATAGAGAAATTCGAAGGTGCCTGCGCCGACATAGTTGATTTCACGACAGGCTTCGATGCAGGCCTTGAAGGTGGCCTGACGCGCCGCTTCGTCAATATTGGGAGCCGGCGCTTCCTCGATAACCTTCTGGTGACGACGCTGCATCGAGCAGTCGCGGTCTCCCAGGTGAATCACATTGCCATGGGTATCGGCCAGAACCTGGACTTCGACGTGACGAGGCGCGTCCAGATACTTTTCCATGTAGACGGTCGGGTCGCCAAAGGCGCTGCGTGCTTCAGATCGGGTGATTTCAAGCAGTTTAAGCAGGTTCGATTCATCATGAACCACCTGCATCCCGCGACCGCCGCCGCCCGAGGCCGCCTTGATGATGATCGGATAGCCAATTTGCCGGGCCATGGCCATCGCCTGCTCCGGGTCATCGCCTACCGGTCCATCGGAGCCTGGAACCGTGGGGACGCCAGCCCGCTTCATGGCATTGATCGCCGACACCTTGTTGCCCATCAGCCGGATCACTTCAGCGGAAGGACCGATAAAGCGGAAGCCGCTTTTCTCGACCTGCTCCGCGAAATTGGCATTCTCGGCGAGGAAACCGTAACCCGGATGAATGGCCTGGGCGTCCGTGACTTCGGCGGCGCTGACGATGGCGGGTATGTTCAGATAACTTTCTGTGGCGCTGTTCGGCCCGATACAGACGGATTCATCGGCCAGGCGAACGTGCATAAGATCGCGATCCACCTTGGAATGAACGGCGACCGTTTTGATGCCAAGTTCCTTGCAGGCGCGCAGGATACGCAGCGCTATTTCACCGCGATTGGCGATAAGAACCTTTTTGAGCTTTCCCATGACGAGGCAACCCCGGTGAATCAGGAAATGGCGAACAGGGGCTGATCAAACTCGACAGGCTGACCATTCTCCACAAGTACGTCGGTGATCGTTCCGCTTTTATCAGCCTCGATCTGGTTCATCATCTTCATGGCTTCGACTATGCAGATGACATCGCCGGCGCTGACTTGCTGACCCACCTCAACAAATGCCTTGCTGGTTGGAGAGGGCGCCCGATAGAAGGTGCCTACCATTGGCGATTTGACCGTATGCAGGCTGGCACCTTCGACAGCGGTTGACGATCTGCCGGAATCTTCAGCGACCGCACTGCTATCTGATGCCGCAGCGGGGGCCGGTGTCGGAGCATACACTGGCGCTGCAACCTGGGCTCGCCGTCTGGCGATCCGGACAGAATCGTCGCCTTCGTGTATTTCCAGTTCTTCAATATCCGATTCTTCAAGCAGTTCAATCAGCTTTTTTATTTTGCGAATATCCATCAAAAGCCATTCCTTTGAAATCTATGCTGGTGACTGGTCCGCGCCCTGGAGTCGGGTCAGTGCGGCTTGCAGGGCAAAGTCGTAGCCCTGGCTACCAAAGCCGCAAATGACACCCACCGCCTTATCTGAAAAATAGGAGTGGTGCCGGAAGCTCTCCCGGGCATGAACGTTGGACAGGTGAATTTCGTAAAAGGGGATCGCCGCTGCCAGAAGCGCATCACGCAGGGCGACGCTGGTATGGGTGAAGGCAGCGGGATTGATCAGAATACAGGCCACGCCTTCAGCGTGAGCCTTATGAATCCGTTCGATCAGAAGGTGCTCGGCGTTGGACTGCAGAACCTGCAGCTCGTGGCCGTGATCAAAGGCAGTGGAAATCAGCCTTCGATTAATGTCATCCAGGGTTTCGTGGCCGTATACGTCAGGTTCGCGAACCCCCAGCATATTGAGGTTGGGTCCGTGCAATAGCAGCAGGCGAGCCATGGTGTCAGTTTCACTGTGTCTGAATGGTCAGGAAGGCGACAGAATCGCCGAAATTGAACCGATTTTCCACCAAAATGTGTGAATTATCGGTGATTTTCCTGAACTTTCCCCGAACTTTCCGGGTTTTGGTCGTACTGGTCAAGGGTGCGTGTGGCGTTTCCGCCCGCCTCCTTGGCCTGACGTAGTGCGGTAAGTGCGCGACCGAGCAATTCGCTGGCAGAATCGTCGATATCGTGGGAGGCGACGCCCCCTGAAAGGGTGGCGTTGAACGCGGCGTCGCCGGCTTGCTGGTGAAGCTCGCTGTAGCGTTCACGTAGCTCATCAATCACTCGGCGGGCATCGCCAAGCGAGCTGTCGGGCAGGATCAGAAGCAGGCGACTGCCATCAAAACGCCCGATGATATCGCTCTTCCTCAGGCGCTGCCTGAGCATAACCGCCAGATTTTTCAGAGCCCGGTCGCCGGCGACCGGGCCGTGATTCTGGTTGATCGCCGTAAGACGATCCACGCAAATCACGGCCAGGCTCAGTCTCGTCTGGTCCTGTTCGGCTGTGACTACCGCCCGATCAAGGGCCAGCCGTGCCTGGGTATGGTTGAGCAGATTGGTGAGCGGATCCCGCAGATTGCGCTCGGCCTGGGCCCGTCCTCGCCGTCCGCGCAGGTTCAGTGTCGCGACCAGCTGTCTGGGTTCAACCGGTTTGGTCAGAAAATCCTCGCCGCCCTGACCCAATGCCTGGATCTGTTTGCCGACGTCCTCTTCCCCTGACAGATAAACAATGGGAACCTGCAGGTAACGCTGCTGCTGACGAATCACGCGGGCGATCTCCATGCCCGTGCAGTCCGGCATGTACATGTCCATGACGATGATGTCCGGCTCAAAGTCGGCCAACGCGTTCAGGGTTTCCATTGGATCGGTCACGACCCGGGCGATCATGCCAGCGCGATCCAGGATGTTCTCCATGAATCGAGCCTGTGATCGGGAATCATCCACCACCAGCACTCGAAAAGGGTCCTCGCTGCGTCCGCGGCTCAGGGACTCAATGGTCTCGATCAGCAGTCCGGAGTCCATGTCCGGATACAGATACATCTCGCCACCACAACGTGAGGCCCGCAGCCGGGTCGGCAGCGAGTTGTCTTCGCTACTGAAAAATATGACCGGGAACAGAGGTTGGGACTGCTGGTTGAGCTTTTCGACGGTTTCCAGGCCCCCGCCCTCGCGACCGCCAAAATTAACGTCCATTAGGAGCAGTCGGGGATGGTGAGCCTGATAATCTTCGATAAAAATGTCTGGTGAGTCAGTGATTGCCGCCCGGAAGCCGAAGTCGTCCAGGTGGCGCAGCAGCCGCCGGGCCAGTGGCTGGTCTTCAAGCGCAATCACGATGGGCGCGGTCCGGAACCGCCCGGGTGTTTGTGAAGGATTCTGGTCGGCCCGCCGGCGGATGCTGCTCGCCAGCTCCTTGAGACTGCTGGCCAGATTCTGCAGCGCTTCGGGCGACGGCACGCCCTCTCTCGGCAGGGCGCCGGCGGCTTCCGCGACCTTGCGACCTAGCACGCCCAGACGATCCATTTCGAAACGCTCGGCATGCCGGACCAATCGCTCCGAAGCGGCCAGCAGTTCGACACAGAGCGTCTGGTTTTTTTCCGGCTGCTGCGTCATCACCCGTCCAAGCTCAAGTACCAGACGAGCCTGATTAGTCACCCGGCGGGCAAAGTGCTGGCGAAGCTTTTCTTTCTGATCCATTCCGCTTTGGACTCGTCTGACGGTAACCTGACCGGAGTAGGCAAAGGCGCGATAAGGCCGGGGCAGGGCGGTTAAAGGCATGCCCGGAGACGTCTCCAGTCGATGCTGAGACTTCTCGAAAATCCCGGACAAAGCCCGCGACAATCCCCCGTCCTAACCATAAGAGTCTATATTGTTTGACGAAAACGGCGAAAATGATCTGTGTAAGCATTTGTCACTGTGACGGGTTCCTCAATCATCGCTGTCGCGAGAACCGCGCTTAAAGGCGGCGGGGACACCGAAACGCCGCCGTAGCTCTCATGCGTGGCCAACGAAAACAACTCCAGGGAATCCAGGGATGACTGATAAAGCTCGCGTCCGGGGCGCGATGACCCTGCGGACTTTATTGCTGCTGTTCACCGGAACGCTGATTGTTTTGCTGCTCTCCATCGCCGTGACGGCCAGCTTTACGGTGTTTCGGGACTACGTGGTCAACAAGATGAGCGAGCACGCCAATGATGGCGCCACGGCCGTTGGCCTCTCGCTCTCTCACGCCATTGACGGCTCCGACCCGGTAGCCGCCGCCTCCTTGATTGACGCCTCCTTTGATAGCGGCCATTACCAGAGCATCCAGTATCTCGACAACGAAGGTGATCTGGTGGTGGGCCGGTCCTCCAATGATGAGCAGGGGAGCGTGCCGGTCTGGTTTGTTCGCTGGATTGATCTTCCCAGGATTGCGGGAGAGGCTGAGGTCGTGCGGGGCTGGACCCGCCTTGGCAGGATCGAAGCGGTGAGCAGTGCTCGGGAAGCCTACGAAGATCTATGGCGAGCTGCACTGTTTCTGGCCCTTGGAACACTGGTGACGGCGCTGCTGGCGATCTCTGTTCTCGGTATGTTGCTGGCGCGAATACTGCGTCCTCTAAAGGCACTTGAGGAGCAGGCCAGCAGCTTTGCCCGCAGAGACTTCTCGCGCCGCTCCCCCGGTTCTTCCATACGCGAACTCAATACCCTGACCGAGTCGATGAATCAGTCCGGTGATGATCTGGGCCAGTTGTTCGAAGGCCAGAGCCGGTTGATTCACCACCTCAAGAAAATCACCAACGAGGACCCGCTCACCGTACTCAATAGCCGGCATGGCTTTGACCAGCGTCTGCGCGCGGAAATCAGCGATGCCGAAAAGCAGGGTGTGGGTGTGCTGCTGGTTATCCAGATGGATGGCTTCATCGAAGTCAATCACCGGTTCGGTCGGGAGGATGCGGACAAAATACTGACTCGTACCGGGCAGTTGATTCACAACTTTCTGGAATCCCATGTGGATGCCTTCGCCGGTCGATGCGGGGGCACGGAGTTCCGGGTTTACCTGCCGGGTGTATCGGCGGCTGATGGAGAACTCTGGAGCCGGGAGCTGCTGGCGGAAATCAGTTCAATCTACACGGCGTCGGCCTTTCCCCAGGAGGTGGCGGTCTATGGAGGGCTGGTGTCGACCCAGGCGGCAGAAGCCGGAACCAACTGGCTGGCCGCTGCGGACGATGCGTTACGACATGCTCGCCGGACAGGCCCCTCGGGTACTGTGACTTCAGCCAGTGCCGAAACACTGCAATTGGATGCCGATCAGTGGCGCGAGATTATTCAGGATTGTCTCGACCGGGGATCCGTCGGGCTCTGGTGCCAGCCTCTGCGCTCATTTAACCGGGAGAAGCGCCAGTTGCATCAGGTCTACGGACGTTTGCGAGTCAAAGATGAGTGGATTCGGGGTGGCGATTTTGTCGCTATTGCTGAACGTGCGGGGCTGATGCATCGGCTGGATCTGCTGGTCATAAAGGAAACCCTTGCGGTTCTGGATGCGGATGCTGACCGAGAGATGATCGTCACGCTCGGGCTTTCGACGGTACAGGACAAGTCGTTTGTAAGCCGCCTGTTCGGCATGCTCGCCTCGGCAGGTCCAGCCGTTCAACGGCTGTGGCTGGCGCTTCCAGAGCGGGCGGTCGCGGCTGAAACGGAAGCCGCCAGGCAACTGATACACTCTGTTCGCCAACTGGACGTGCGGGTTTTAGTGGACCGATTCGGCGTTGGCGGCGTACCTTTCAGCTACTTAAGGCATCTGCCGGTACAGGCTCTACGCATTGACGCCAGTTTTGTCCATGGTCTTGAGCATCAGGAAGACAACCGATTCTTCATCGAGTCAGTGACGGCGATCGCTCAAAGCTGTCGACTTGAAGTGATCGCACCGGGTGTCGAGGCCGCCAGCGAAGAGCTGGTGCTACGAGAGCTGAATGTTGATATGGCCATGGGGTACCATTTCGGACGCCCTGAGCCATTATGAATTCATAAGCCTTATGGCTACCCGCATGGTGTTGCGCCGTTGCCGGGCAGGTCTCAAGGGAGCATTAATCCAAGGGAGGTCGTGAATACCACCATGTTTAGCCGAGCCAAACAGTATTTGAGTGATCGCAAAGAAGACATCTCGGATTTCACCGGACGTAAACGCATCGGCAAGATCGTCGTGATTCTGCTGCTGTTATATCTGCTGGTCACTATCATTCTGGGAATCTACTGGAGTTCCGAGCCAGAAACGTTTTCGGTGCGGGAGTACTCCCGTGAGCAGGCTCTGAAAATGGAACGGGAACCGGTGCCGGGCTTCCTGCTGACGTCGACCCTGATCCACATGTCTGAAACGCTGCTGAACAAGCCCGGTGGTTACATCTCCAACGACATCATGCCGCCGGGTCTGTGGATGGATAACATGCCCAACTGGGAGTTTGGTGTGCTGGTCCAGGTCCGGGATATGGCTCGCTCTCTGCGCCAGAGCATGTCGCGGTCGCAAAGCCAATCGGCAGAAGATCCAGATCTGGTTATCGCCGAGCCCCAGTTCAATTTCAGCAGCGATAGCTGGGCGCTGCCTTCAACCGAGTCCGAGTACAAACGCGGCATCAATGCGCTCAAGCGCTACCGTGAGCGCCTGTCTCGCCCGTCCGGCCCTGAAGCCCAGTTTTACGCCCGGGCAGATAACCTCAATGCCTGGTTGGGCGACCTGGAGACCCGCCTGGGAAGCCTGTCGCGACTGCTCGGTGAAAGTGTCGGCAAACAGGCGGTCTCTGAAACGCTTTCAGTCGCCGAGCGCGGCGATCCGCTGACTGAGCCAGAGAAGGGCGAAGTGATCTCGACGCCATGGACCAGAATTGACGACGTCTTCTACGAAGCGCGAGGCACCTCCTGGGCGCTGCTCCACCTGTTCAAGGCGATCGAAGTGGACTTCCGTGATGTGCTCGTGAAAAAGGCCGCGCTGGCCAGTGTCCGCCAGATCATCATCGAACTGGAGGGCAGTCAGCGACCGATGTGGAGCCCGGTCATCCTCAATGGCGATGGCTTTGGCGTCCTGGCGAACCATTCGCTGACCATGGCGGCTTATCTGTCTCGCGCCAACTCCGCTATCAGTGACTTGCGCTCACTTCTTAGCAGCGGATGATGTCTGGCAGATGTTAGTTGCCTGCCTGGGGTGAACTTTCCGCAGGCACAAAAAAACCGGCCATGTGAATGCATGGCCGGTTTTTTATTGAGCTCTTCAGCCTTTGTAATTGGCGACTGATTTTTCAATTTCCGCACGGGCTGCGGCGGCATTTTCCCAGCCGGAAACCTTGACCCACTTGCCTGGCTCGAGATCCTTGTAGTTCTCGAAGAAGTGCTTGATCTGGTCACGCAACAGTTGGGGAACGTCTTCAATGTCCTTCACGTCGCTGTAGATCTTGGTCAGTTTGTCGTGGGGAACCGCGATCAGCTTGGCATCGCCACCGGATTCGTCTTCCATGTTCAGAACGCCCACGGGACGGACGCGGATCACCGCGCCGGGCTGGATTGGATAGGGCGTGATCACCAGTACATCCAGTGGATCGCCATCGTCGGCCAGGGTGTGAGGGATGAAGCCATAGTTGGCTGGATAGAACATGGGAGTAGCCATGAAGCGGTCTACGACCACGGCGCTCATGTCTTTATCGACTTCGTACTTGATCGGCGAGGCATTCGCCGGAATCTCAATGATGACGTTGATATCTTCCGGTGGATTCTTGCCTGCGGGGATCTTTTCGTAATTCATGGCGTGTCCTTCATCGCTCATTACGGGAATGGGAAGTGATGCGGCGCAATTATACGGACTTCGTTGGTCAATCGAAAAGCCGAGTTGCGCCCGGGTCGTGGTTTGACGTCGCGGGCTTGTCGCTATCTTAGTGTCAGGCGCGAGCCAGGTGCTTTCTGAATACCAGTGTCTGATTATTGGCCGGCATGGCTGCACGGTGCACCAGCTTCAGGCCGTGATCGAGGGCCAAGGCTTCGATGGCGTCCAAGTCCCGGATGCCCATCAACGGATTTCTGTCGCGAAGCATTTGATCGAACTGCTCATTACTGGAGCTCGTGAACAGACCGTTTTCGTTGAAGGGGCCATAGAGAACAAAAATTCCCTGATGCTGCAGCCAGCAGCCGACTCCAGCGAAGAAGTGCTCAACTTCAGTCCAGGACATGATGTGAGCTGTATTAGCGGAATACACCGCGTCAACCGCTTCGTTGAGGGGCCAGGGCTGCGCGACATTCAGCGCCAGCGGCGGACGTATGTTTGGCAGGTTTACACTGTCAATCCACGCCTGGGCCAGGGTTTCGTTACCGGGCTGGTCGCTGGGCTGCCAGCTCAATCCCGGCAAGGCCTCTGCAAAGAAACTGATGTGCTGGCCCGTGCCGCTGCCAATTTCCAGAACGATCCCTGAGTCAGGTAGCCACTGGCGTAGCACTTCCAGAATTGGCCGTTTATTGTTTTCGCAGGCCTGGGAGAATGGCTTATCGGTCGTGCTCATGAAATTATCTCTCGGGTTCGAAGGTGGTCACGTCAGGAGTTGGAAGGTGGTCACGTCAGGACTTGGAAGGTGGTCACGTCAGGACTTGGAATGTGGGGTGCGGCGGTTTATCCGTTGCTGGAGCAGCAGCGCCGCCTCCCGGAAAAGGTCGGGATCAAAGTAGTGTTCCGGCGCAAAGCCCTTCTCTGGCATGGTCCGGTTGCCCAGCACCAGGCCGCAGTGCTGATTCGTTTCCAGTCCACAGATCAGCATGAGATTGTCCGCCAGGCCAAAGGGCTCAATAGCCGCGCCGTTGAGATCGATGCCCATCTCGGATGACGGGACGCGCTGTGGATAGCTTTGCCGACAACTGCTGTAGCCCACCGCCGGGACGTGTCGGGCCACGAGGAAACCCAGCTCAAACACGGTGCCTGAGTCTGCGCTTGGTCCACGAAAGGGCGTGAGATTGACCAGTGCCCCCGCCGCCGATTCCATCATCCGAATGTTGCCCAGGTAAATGGCGCTAGCCCCTTCGGCATCCAGTGTAACCTCGGCGTCGTTGTCGCAGGGCGACAACGCCTGCATGCCCAGGGAGTTCAGAATCGCCTTTTTTTGCCGAAGGATGTCCTGTCGGATCGCAGGGGGCAGAAAGACTTCGGGGCCTGCGAGATAAATGGCTGACGTCATAACTGGCTCATCGCTTGGTTTCATTTGCCGCGCCAAACTGGCGAACGGTGGGGTTAGCCCGTGGTTTCCGGGTCGCGCTGGTTGGCGGACACGGGGCTGATCTGCTCTTCCACCCAGCGCTGAACCAGCTTGCGAGACCGGCGGGAGGCCAATTGCTCAGTATAAAGACCTTCCGGAATGATGCAGGGCTTGCCGTTGCCTGTTTCAATACGGAAATGGCGGCGGGCACCGATGTGATAGCGGCTTGGCCCGTGTACCGCGGCAATACGCAGTTCGAGCCGGGTGGCCTGACGAAGGTCGCCTGCCTGACCGGATTCCTTGGAGCGCTCCCCAAGTATGATCTCCTCAAAGGTACCCAGCAAAAGGTACTCGCCGGATTGCAGTGGCCCCTGCCTTAACCGGCCCTGCACATTCTGGTCATCGACCGTCAAACGCTGGTATTCGGTGACCGGCAGCACATAGGACTTGTCCTGCGTGGTGACCTTGGCCATGACGCTCAGCACGTGCACGGGCTCCTGGCTCATGTTTACCAGCATGCAGGCCGCATCCGGATCAGAGCCCTGTGCGTGATGAATCACCATTAGAGGGCGATTGGCGCGCTTGTACTGAAAAAGAAAGATTTGCAGGTAAACCAGCCAGATGAGCACCATGCAAACATTCGCGACGGGTGAGATATAGTCCATAGTTCTATCCCGGTTGTTTTCGAGGCTCGGAAAAGGGCGACATGCCAGTCCAATGGCGACCCTTGGCGAGCTCAGGTTGGCGATCAGGACAGTCTAAAGGCCAGAGGAATAGAAAATCATGACGGTAGGTTCAAGTCCCGAATTGCAGGCCGCTACCGATTCGGTAGACATCCTGTTTCAGGACGAGGATCTGGTTGTGGTCTGCAAGCCGGCAGGCCGGCTGGTGCATCCCAGTGAGCTTGAGCGGGAAGCCGGACTATCGGAGCTGGAGTTGCTGACGGCGCTCACCGGCGAAAAGCTCTATCCGGCCCATCGGCTGGATCGTCCTACCTCGGGCGTACTGGTGTTCGCGCGCACCCCAGAAGTGGCGGCTGCGCTTGGCCAGCAGTTTGCGCAGGGCCTTGTCCGAAAACGCTATCTGGCCATTGTGCGCGGCCATCCGTCCATTGGAGGCATTATCCGTCATGCGCTGACCCGGCACGATGACACCCGTTCTCGCCGTCGCCTGGAGGGCGAACCCCAACCGGCGTTGACGCTATACCATCGCCTTGGCACAGCGGTCGTCGACTGCCAGGTTGATGCTCGATATCCCACCAGCCGCTACGCATTGCTGGCCTGTTACCCCAAGACCGGTCGGCGTCATCAGATACGGCGCCATCTCAAGCATTTGAGTCATCCGATCATCGGCGATTCCAGCTATGGCAAAGGGCCCCATAACCACATGTTTGAGGAGCGCTTTGGTGTTCGACGCCTGTACCTCCACGCAGCGTCGTTACAGTTGTCGCATCCTGGCCATGGCCAGCCGCTTCAGGTAGAAGCTCCTCTACCTGCAGATTTCTGGCGAGTGGTTCAGTCGTTAGGGCTGCGATAGCGCTGGTAAAACTGCTCCAGTTTGCCGATCAATTCAGAATGGTTTTCCCGAAGCTGCTGCAGAGGGGCCGGCATGGCGCTCAGAGGAGCCCATTTCACTGGATACTGTTTGGGCTGGAACATCGGGGCCACCAACGCGGCGGCGGTGAGATCCGCACGACTGAACTGATCGCCAACCAGGAATTCCTGGTTCCGGTAGACTGAAGCCAGATCATTCAGGCAGTCGTTAATCGCCGTTTCTGCGCGCCGGGCAGTATTGTCGTTGATTTTCATCCACTGACGCATCTGCTCCTCAACCCTGCTGTAGCCCAGCTTAAGCATCCAGCGTTTGACCAGTCCCTGATGAGCACCGAGCAGCGGCACGGTCAGCTTGGGATGAGGCAGCATGTAGTGATAGGCATAGAGCCGGATCGCAGGGCCAAGCTCATCATCCAGCCGCGTCTCCCAGTCACTGATCTGTTCGGCGATGGCGGTCTGGTCCGAACCGAGCGCGGGGATGGGGTGTTGCTGCTCCAGCCAGTCGAGAATCTCGCGGGAGCCCTGGATGGCCAGATTATTTTCGACCAGCACAGGCACGCTGGATCTTGGGGCGAACTGGCGGACCGTTTTGATGTGCAGTCCTGGCATCAACCAGATCGATCGATAGCGAACGTTCTTGTATTCGAGTGCCCAACGAACCTTTTCGCAATAGTGCGAGATGGCAAACTGATAGAGTTCGACTGCCACTTTAAACCACCCTTCTGCCTGAGGGAGTCATTCAGAGGCTCCCTATTAATCCCGAGCTGATAGAGCTCAGCCGTCCACACTTGGCATCAGTGACTCCTGTCAATGGCTCCAAGAGTGTGCCGCGCCCGCTTAAGCTGATGATCCCCGCGTTCCCGCTCCTCGTCCAGTCGCTTTTGACGTCTATGTCGGCCAATGACTGTTTTAATTGATACATAACAGATTGTTGCCTTTCAGTAATAATTTGATTCGTCCATCCAACTGGTGCTATTGATAAATTTATTTCTATATCAGCGCGTTATATGGCAGTGGTGTTTCAATCAAAATGAATGGGGATTCATGTATGATTTTCGAACAGCAAAAGGCGTTTCTGGAAGCTCGCATCAAAAGTGTTTCGGGCCTGATCGGACGATTCTCTTTACAGTCGCTTAAAGACAACTTGATCCGGGTGGCTGAACTGTCCTCGGAAGAGGAGTTGGAAGCTTATCAGGCAGCGTTCCAGTCTCTCTCGGGCAATCACGTTGATCTGGATTACCTCCGCTGCTCTTCCGTCTACGGCGTGTTCCGTGGCGACATTATGGAAGGTGGATTTGTGCTGAAGATCGGCCCGGAGCTTCGCTATGCGAACATGTTTTTGGGACGTGAGGAAAAGCTGGACATCATTCCCGCATCATTGGATGACGTCATCGAAATTACCTGTGTCTTCATGACGTCTCGCAGTCCGGCGGTGCATCTGTTCGGAGCACTCAAGATGGCGGATCTGGTCGCCCGCTCCGGCTGCAGCCAAGTCATGGCGGGCACCCGTATCGAAGGTGTCTCAAAGGCGCACGCCAAGCTCTTTGGCAATGCTTTCTACCAGGGTCCGGTAGTCACCGCCAAGGGTGAGCAGTACTGGTGGTTCTATCACGGTGAGGTTGAGTACTTCCGCCGCATGATACGGCGGAAGGTGGTAGATAAGCTTATGAATCCGCCCAAGAAGGCACCGAGCCGGCCCGGGATTGCGACTCAAAGACCGCAGGTGAGTTGAGATAGTTGCTGGTTCAGCACCCGTTCGTTTTCACTGTAGTCGATCGGGACATCGACCAAATGGACGCCGCCGGCTGCCATCGCCTGCTCAAGGGTAGGCCGGAGTTCGGCGGCGGAGGTCACCCGGTGGCCGCTCGCTCCGTAGGCTTCGGCATAGCGAACGAAGTCCGGGTTGCCATAATCCAGCCCGAAATCGGCGAAGCCTTCCTGCTTTTGCTTCCACTTGATCATTCCGAAAGCCGAATCGTTGACGATCATGACAACCAGATTGAGCTTCAGCCGGACCGCCGTCTCGAGTTCCTGACTATTCATCATGAATCCGCCGTCTCCACATATCGCCATGACCTTCTGGTCCGGGTAGAGCATAGCGGCCATCATGGCGCTCGGCAGACCCGCGCCCATTGAGGCCAGGGCGTTGTCCAGCAGTACGGTATTGTTGTCGTAGGCTTTGTAATTGCGGGCAAACCAGATCTTATACATGCCGTTATCCAGAGCGATGATGCCGTCATCCGGCATCGCTTCGCGGACATCGTTGACGATTCGCTGCGGCGCAAGCGGAAACCGGTCGTCGTCGATACCCTCGCGAAGATGCGCTTCTACAGATTCTTTCACCTGCATGAAACCCGTGAAGTCATGGTTTCCGCTTTTGCCACAGTGCTCAGCCAGCCAGTCCACACTGTTGGCGATGTCACCGACGACTTCGAGTTGCGGGAAATAGACCGGATCAACGTCAGCACTGCTGAAATTGACGTGAATGACTTTCTTGCCGCCGAAATGCATGAAAAACGGTGGCTTTTCGACCACATCGTGACCGACATTGATCACCAGATCAGCGTGATCGATGGCGCAGTGCACGAAATCGCCTGATGACAGTGCTGCCGCTCCGAGATATCGGGGGTGGCGCTCGTCGATAACACCCTTGCCCATTTGGGTCGTGAAGAAGGGGATGCCCGTTGCCTCGACCAGATGAATCAGGGCCTGGGAGACCCGCTTACGGTTGGCGCCGGCGCCGATCATGATCAGGGGATGTTTGGCCTTGATGATCATGTCGCGGGCGGTCTCAAGACTCTTTGGGCTAGCAGACGGGCGACGTACATCGCTGGGCTCAAAAATATGAGTGTCCGAAGCGATCCTTTCTGCAGCGATATCTTCGGGCAGCTCAAGGTGAACCGCGCCGGGCCGCTCTTCCATAGCCAGCCGAAAGGCTTCGCGGACCTTGGCCGGTATCGTGTTGGCGTTGCTGATCTGCCGGGTGTAGTGCGTCAGCGGGCGCATCAGATCGACGACGTCCAGAATCTGGAACATACCCTGTTTGGAGGATTTGATCGGTTTCTGGCCGGAAATCATCATCATGGGCATGGCGCCGAGCTGGGCGTAGGCGCCCGCCGTGACCAGATTCGTAGCCCCAGGGCCCAGAGTGGAAAGGCAAACACCGACCTGGCCGGTCAGTCGCCCATAGGTGGCGGCCATGAAACCGGCCGCCTGCTCGTGGCGGGTCACAATCAGACGAATGCTCGAGGCGCGGACCGCGTCGATGAACTGCAGATTCTCTTCACCGGGCACACCGAAGATGTAGCGGACGCCTTCGTTTTCCAGAGCCTTGACGAAAATTTCAGCGCCACTAGGCTCGCTGCCGGGCGGAGTAATGTTTTGCATGAGCGTTTCCTGAGTCGAAGGGTTGCCGGTCCGAATCCACAGCTACGTGCGGTGCACGCCACCGGTTCACGTCAGGAGACGGTCTCGCGCAGCAGTGTCTCTACGCCGGAGGCGCCTGCCAGCAAAAGTACGTCGGCGGGTCGCCGGGCGAACAGGCCGTTGGTGACGACGCCTGTTATCTGGTTGATCTTCTCTTCCATCACTAGTGGCCGGGACAGATCAATGTTGTGCACATCAATTATGATATTGCCGTTGTCGGTCGTGACCCCCTCACGGTACACCGGGTCGCCGCCAAGTTTTACAATTTCTCGTCCCACATGGCTGCGAGCCATGGGAATGACCTCAACCGGCAGAGGAAACCGCCCGAGAATCTCAACCTTTTTTGAAGTGTCAGCGATACAGACGAAGGTTCTGGCAACCGCGGCGACGATTTTTTCGCGAGTCAGTGCCGCGCCGCCGCCCTTGATCAGTTCCAGGTGGCCGTTCGCCTCATCGGCTCCGTCTACATAAAATTCCAGAGCGCCGATGGCGTTGAGGTCATACACGGGAATGCCATGACTGCGCAGACGCTCAGCGGTTGCCTCGGAGCTGGCAACGGCGCCTTCAAAATTGGTTTTGATGCCGGCTAACAGATCGATGAAATGGTTCGCTGTGCTGCCGGTGCCAACGCCCACGATGCTATCGGCGTCGAGGCGTGGGGCGATGTAGTCCAACGCGGCCTGCGCGGCGGCCTTTTTCTGCTCATCCTGGCTCATGAAAGCTTTCCTGTGTCGGCATTGGCGAAGACCGCACATTATAGCGGGGTGCTGCTGGCGGTTATAGACGCGGGGTACGCAAACTTCCTACACTGTCCGTTTTGCCGCAAGAGCGTCCGGACCACCCCATCTGCTCTGCGGTATGCCCAGAGATTTTTGAGTCATGCCAGATCGTTACATCCGAAAAATCCTCGAAGCCCGGGTTTACGACGTGGCTATCGAGTCCCCTCTGACCGAAGCCAACAACCTGTCCAAGCGCTTTGGCAACGAGATCTACCTGAAGCGGGAAGACCTGCAGCCGGTTTTTTCTTTCAAGTGTCGGGGAGCTTACAACCGGATTGCCCAGCTTAGCGAAGAACAGCGATCCAAAGGCGTGATCTGTGCATCGGCAGGTAATCACGCTCAGGGCGTTGCGCTGGCGACTCGCGAACTGGGAATCAAGGGTGTGATTGTCATGCCGCAGACGACCCCCGAGATCAAAGTCCGGTCCGTGCGTAATCTGGGTGCCAAGGTCGTGCTCAAGGGTGACGCCTTTGATGAAGCGGCAAGTCATGCCAAAGAGCTGATGGAAAAACACGGCTATACCTACATACCACCTTACGATGATCCCGATGTGATCGCCGGTCAGGGCACGGTAGCCATGGAGCTTTTGAGGCAGATCAGCGATGGACTGGAAGCGGTCTTCATTCCCGTTGGCGGTGGCGGCTTGATTGCCGGAATGGCGGCGTACATTAAATATCTGCGTCCGGAAATCCGGGTAGTTGGCGTTGAGCCGGCGGACTCAGATTGTCTCGCCCAGGCGCTGGAAGCTGGCGAGCGGGTGATTCTGCCGCAGGTGGGACTGTTTGCCGATGGTGTTGCGGTGAAGCAGATCGGGTTTCACACCTGGGAAGTGTGTCGAACCTGCGTCGATGAAGTTATTCGCGTCAGTACGGACGAAATCTGCGCGGCCATCAAAGACGTTTTTGAAGATACCCGTTCGATCTCGGAGCCAGCGGGAGCGCTTGCCGTTGCTGGTTTGAAGAAATATATCGACCGCGAAGGGGTGCGCGGCGCCAAATTGGCGGCCATCGTGAGCGGCGCCAACATGAATTTTGACCGGTTGCGCTACATCTCTGAGCGCACTGAGGTCGGCGAGAAGCGCGAAGCGGTTCTGGCGGTCACCATTCCTGAGCGTCCGGGCGCTTTCAGAAGCTTTATCAAGGCGCTGCACAATCGCAATATCACCGAGTTCAATTATCGCTATTCCGACTCAGACAATGCCTGCATCTTCGTGGGTATTCAGGTCGAAACTGGTGGCCTCAGCCGTCACGATCTGGTGGATGAGCTTAAAGCGGCGGGTTACCCGGTGATGGATCTGACCGACAGCGACCTGGCCAAGCAGCATGTGCGACATATGGTGGGAGGTCATGCGCCGGTCGATGATGAAAAAGTCTTCCAGTTTGAGTTTCCGGAACGCCCTGGGGCGTTACTGAAGTTCCTCATGTCACTTGGCACGCGCTGGAATATTTCCATGTTTCACTACCGGAATCATGGAGCGGCCTTCGGTCGGGTGTTTCTGGGTGTTCAGGTTCCAGATGCCGAAAAGCCTGAGTTTGTGACGATGCTGGAGAAAATCGGTTTCCCATTTACCGAAGAAACTGAAAATCCTGCCTATCGACTGTTTTTGGGCGCCAGTTAATCTGTTTAAAATCAAAGCTTTATGGTTGGCTGTGTGGCGCGATCAATTGATTTGGGCAAAAAATTGTAAAATATCGATCCCGTGTTAACCTTTTTAATAGGTTCTTCATATAACGTGCTTAATTCAAAAGACCAAGAGCCCTGATTGGGCGGATATTCCGGTCTGATTTGAAGGGCACACGAAGGATGCAAATTGACCGCAGTCTCCGTCGAATACAGCCGCGCACTTTGATTCGGCGTGACGGATGTTTAACTGCGAAGGGTTTCGGGATTCATAGGGGTTGGTTAGTTAATGCAGCGTAAGCCGGATTTTGTTCGAGCCATTGTGGCGCTCTTTGTTCTTGGCCTGGTCATTACCGGTCTCACCTCAACGCTTCAGGCTTCCGAGGATCAGGCAACACCGTCCTCCGCCCAGGCAACAGCGATATTTTCCCTGACAGCCGAAGACTGATTTCTTTGCCAAGCGCCAGTTCGTGGTGCGCTATCTTGTGACGCTATAACAGTCTGTCCCGATCTGTAACAACCCCGTCCAGCGGAATATCCCAGCTCTCCAGTGGTAGTTTCTCCACCTGCTGGCAGTCATGCGCCAGTCCAAGAAGCGTTGGGCCGTAATGCCGGCTCCTCTTGCGGCAAGCGAAGGTCCGGTCGTAAAAGCCGCCTCCCATCCCTAGTCGGCCACCCTCGCGGTCGAACCCCACCAACGGTAACAGTACAGCGTCCAGCCCCCAGGGTGCGCGTCCGTCCCGTTGTGTCCTGAACTGTGGCTCTGGGATACCAAACCGATTGGGCCGCAGTGGTTCTCCAATTCGGTAACGGCGAAACGCCAGTCGACCAGGATAGAAAGGATGCAGAACCGGAAGATAAAAGCGCTTGCCCCATGCTGATGCCATTTTCATAAAGGGCGTAGGGTCGATTTCACCATCGTTGGGCAGATACACCGCGATGTCAGTGGCGCGCTGCAAGGCAGGAACCTGGCTGAGTTGCAGGGCAAGCCTTCGCGCAGCCGCTTTCTGCTCGCTGGGCGTCAGTGCACGGCGTCGCTCCCGCAGAACCTTGCGCAGCAGCTTGCGATCAGAGTGGGGCGCGGAAACAAGTAGGGTGCTGGAGGATGTACGCATAGGAATAGGTAAAAAAAGCTTCCCGGACTGCCGTGGCCGGATGTGGCCCTTGAACCCACAGTTCAAGGTGGTGGCCGCTGTGCCATATTAGGCTTTCCCCTGCGTGGGGGACATGCTCACAATGACCTGAAGTAGCCACCTGGGTATTAAGCATCGGCTCGAGGACGTATCCAGCCTAGCGGTCAGCCCAGGAAGTTCGATCCATTATACGGGTGAAAACGGGGAAGAATGCAACCATTGCCGATGTATCATTTTGCAACAACCTACCGGCCTTACGTTACGGGGTCTTATCGCCCAACGCCTGGCTGACTTTCTGGTCAACGGACTGCAGAATCTCGGCGGCTTCGTCGGATACGCGCGTCGAAAGCATTTCATGGGTGATGTTGAGGGCAGCCATAACAGCAATTCGCTCTGCGCCAAATACCTTGCCGCCTGAGCGTATTTCGCGCATTTTCTGATCCAGGAAGCGTGCCGATTCCATCAGCGCCTGCTCTTCCTCAGGGCTGCAGGCGAATCGGTAGGTCTTATCGAGAATGGTGACTTCGATAGTGACGTGGGTAGCGGCCATCAGTGTTGCTCCAGAGCCCTGAGGCGGCTGATCATCGCCTCGATTTTGTCCTTGGCCATATCATTTCTTTGAATGAGCTGCGCTCTCTCGGTATTCCATTGATCCTGTTGAGAGCGCAGGGCAGCGTTGTCTTTCTCAAGTTTTCCGCAATGTTCGATAAGACGGTCGATCTTATTCGCCAGCGACAGCAGTTGGGACTGATCCATGAAAGATCCAAACTCTGTGGGAAGGATGGTGGCATAACGGGATGACCCAATTTGACGGCGCTAATCGGCGAAAGCCGATTCGCAGGCTGCTTGGGTCGAATTAACTATAAGTGTGGACCTCAGAACCGTCAATTCACTCGCTTACTGGTACCGCCAGTCTGTTCCTTGCAGGTCTGCAGTTGTAATCCCAGAGCCACTGAATCATGTAGCATAGGCAGAATGACAATTTCGCGGCTGCCACGGCCACAGTGAGCGTTGTGGGGCTCACGGCATGCAGCATCGCCGCAGACAGATTCAGGAAAATACCATGACTTCCAGTAGCAGCGATAACCCTGGGCTAACGCCATTCGAAGACTGGGCCAATGCCTACACCCGCTTTCAGGCTTACGGCCATCCGTCGGAGCTGCATGGCAGCCTCTGCGGTCGACTGGCGCTGGGCGGGCGTCCTGCCCAGGAAGAGTGGATTAACCTCGTGGCCGAGCACATGGGGCTGACCCCTGAGGTCGTCGCTGAGGCCAATGAGTCAGTGGTTCTCGAGGCGCCGGTCACAACCCTGATGGAACTGAAAGCCAACGATATGGATTTCCAGCTGTTGCTGCCGGACGATGATTACAGTCTGGCCCAGCGGCTTGAAGCGCTCACGGCCTGGGTAAGGGGTTTCCTGGAGGGCATGGCGGTCACAGCCGGGAGTAAGCTGGGTGAAGCGCCGGAGGAGATCCGGGAGCTGATAGAAGATCTTATTTCCATCAGCCAGGCGTCCGCAGAGGTGGATGACAGTGAGTCGGATGAACATCAGTTGCTGGAAGTCAGCGAATATGTGCGTCTCGGCGCACTGGCGGTGTACACCGAATATAACCCGCCGGAGACGCCATCGATGTTCAGTGCGGAGGGAGGCAGTTCCGGCACCCTTCACTAACCTCTTCTTTGATCCGTACCATTGATTAGTCATGACAGCCGGATCTGGCTGGAGCAGGAGCAGATATGAATTCGATGATTCCCATCAAGGAATTTGCCGAGCGTCGCCGGCGACTGATGGAGCGTATGGCGCCCCAGAGTATCGCGATTATGCCGGCGGCACCTGAGCGGACCCGTAACCGCGATGTGTTGCATCCATTCCGTCAGGACAGCGACTTTTTCTATCTGTCTGGATTCGATGAACCCGAGGCCGTCCTGGTCCTGATTCCCGGGCGTGAACATGGCGAGTCGGTGTTGTTCTGCCGTGATCGTGATCCGGACAAGGAAAAATGGGACGGCGCCAGGTTGGGGCCTGAAGGCGCCATTGAAGAACTGGGATTTGACGACGCCTTCCCGATGAGCGTGATCGACGAGATTCTGCCGGGAATGATTGAGGGACGCAGCCGTGTCTACTATCCGCTGGGGCGGGACCAGAGCTTTGATCACCAGGTTATGGAGTGGCTGAAGATCATTCGCAGCAAGGTCCGCTCAGGTGCTCAGCCGCCTGGTGAGCTGGTGGCGCTTGAACATACGCTCCACGAGCTGCGGCTGTACAAGAGTGCAGCGGAGATCAAGGTCATGGCCAAGGCGGCGAAAATCAGCGCCCAGGCCCATTGCCGGGCGATGAAGCGGGCTGCTGAGGGCGTGATGGAGTATCAGCTCGAGGCCGAGTTGATCCACGAATTCATGTCCAACGGGGCACGCGGCACAGCTTATCCCTCGATTGTTGGCGCAGGGGCCAATGGATGTGTTCTGCATTACATCGAGAACAGCGCTCCGCTGCGCGCCGGCGATCTCGTGCTCATCGATGCGGGTTGCGAATACCAGTGCTACGCCTCCGATATTACGCGCACTTTCCCGGTGAATGGTCGCTTCAGCGACGCGCAGAAGGCCCTGTACGAAGTGGTACTGGCGGCACAGGAAGCCGCTATCGCTGAAGTGAAGCCTGGTAATCACTGGAATCAGCCTCACGAAGCGGCGGTAAAGGTTCTCACTCAGGGGCTGGTTGATCTGGGTCTGATCAAAGGTCCGCTGGAGGAGGCGATTGCTGAAGAGCGATACCGGCCCTTTTACATGCACCGAACCGGCCACTGGCTAGGTATGGATGTGCACGACGTCGGTGATTACCGGGTCGAAGGGGTCTGGCGTCTGCAGGAACCGGGTATGGTCATGACTGTCGAGCCTGGGTTGTATATCGCGCCTGACAATACCGATGTGGATGAGCAGTGGCGGGGCATCGGCATTCGGATTGAAGACGACGTGGTGGTGACCCGGGAAGGCAATCGTATTCTGACCGACGACGTTCCGAAAACGATTGCTGCCATTGAGGAGCTGATGAGCGCGTGACGGCAACTGACGGCTGCAGCGATCTCGTGATTGCCGGTGGCGGCCTGGCCGGTGCTACGCTGGCACTGGCGCTCAGAAAGCGGCTGCCACAGCTGAAAATCGCGGTGATTGAACAGTTTCCTCTTTCGGACGAGGTGGCGTTACCGCTGGACTACCAGCCCAGCTACGACGCTCGATCCACCGCGCTCTCCTGGGGCTCGCGCTGTATTTTCGAGAGCCTTGGACTTTGGGACGATATCGCCCAGCAGGCGACCCCGATCCGCGGTATCCATGTATCCGAGCGCGGCCGCTTCGGCGTGACCCGGCTCAGCGCTCAGGAGCACGGCCAGGACGCGTTGGGCTATGTGGTGGACAATCGCTGGATGGGGCTCTGCCTGACCCGGGCTCTGGCTGCTGATGGCGGCCTGGAGTGGCTGGCGCCAGCCCAGGTAGAGACGGTCCGCCGTGGTCCGTCGGAGCAGGGCAATCGGCAGAGTTTTGAGCTGACGCTCGCGGGCGAGGTCCGATCTTCAATCCATACCCGGCAACTGGTGATTGCAGACGGCGGGCGCTCTGATTTGCGCGAGCAACTGGGTTTTCGCGTCAATACGACCCGCTTCGGGCAGCAGGCGCTGATCGCCAATATCAGCACTAGCGAGGCCCACGAGTTTGTTGCCTATGAGCGGTTTACCGACCAGGGACCTCTGGCACTTCTGCCGCGAGGCTCCGCCCAGCGATCTGAAGGTGAGTCCTCGCTGGTATGGACTCAACCGGATACCAGTGCAGACGACGTTCTGGCGATGTCGGACGCCGAGCGATGCACCTACCTGCAAGCGCGCTTCGGCTGGCGTCTGGGACGAATCGAGCGTATCGGAACTCTCTATCACTATCCTCTGACCCTGAGTCTCGTTGATGAATTTGTACAGCCCGGCATTGCGCTGATCGGCAACGCTGCCCATAGTCTTCACCCGGTAGCCGGACAGGGTTTCAATCTTGCCCTTCGAGGTATCGAGCGCCTGGTGCACGGTCTTGGGCAGGCTCAGTCGGATTCAAAAGCAGACGCTTTCCGGTTCTATATCGAGAGTCACCGCCAGGACGTGAGTCTCACCGCGGCAGCCTCCACTGAACTGGTGCGGCTGTTTGGCTCCCGGAACCCGGTACTGGGACTGGCGCGAGATCTTGGTCTGGCCGGCCTGGACGTCGCGACGCCCCTCAAGCGGAGCTTTGCACGCAGGGCCATGGGGCTCGTCACGCCCGGTCGTGGCTAAAAGGCGGATGGCTAGAAGTGCTGGCCCGAATCGGTCGGGCCTATTTCATGAGACGCCGCCTGGAGCGGTCGGAAAATGATGTCCTTGGGGAAAAGGCAGGTATGGCGGACAGCTTTGACATAGCAGTCATCGGCGGCGGGCTGGTCGGCGCGGCGACCGCGCTGGGAGCGGCTCGGCAAGGTTGGTCAGTGGTACTCATCGATGCGGGCGCAGACCATTCGACCGTCGAGAACGATAAACCGCCGACCGATATTGAAGACTTTGATTTAAGGGTAAGCGCTCTATCCCCCGCCAGTGTTCGTCTGCTGAGCGCTTTGGGTGCCTGGCAGGTTCTACCAGCAAGTCGCCTCTGCCAATACCAGTCCATGGTTGTCTGGGATGGCGAAGGTACGGGGCATATTGAATTTAACGCCCTTGAAATGCAGGCGCCGGAGCTGGGCACGCTGGTCGAAAACCGCTGTATTGTCCGGGCGTTGATGAGCCAATTAAAGGACACCCATGCGCATATTCTGGCCGGGCAGCCTGTCACCGGCTGGGCTCCGTCAGACATGGGGCAAGATTCGATCCTCACCCTCGGCAATGATGAGAGGCTGAGTGCCAATCTGGTCATCGCCGCGGACGGTGCCCGCTCCTGGCTCAGACAGCGGGCGGGCCTGCCGACGCTGGAGTGGGACTACAACCAGCGGGCCATTGTCTGCACGGTCGAAACCGAGAAGCCCCATAACGACACCGCCTGGCAGCGATTTTCGGAATATGGCCCGCTGGCTTTTCTCCCGCTGGCGGATGCCCAGGGCAACGGCCGGTTCTGCTCAATTGTCTGGTCGCAGGACACAGATGAAGCCGAGCGGCTGCTCGGTCTTGATGATGACCGCTTCAAGGCTGAGCTTGAGTCGGCACTGGAGTCGAAACTCGGTGCCATCGTTTCAGTAACCCGGCGAGTGTCTTTCCCGCTAAGACAGATTTCTGCGAAATCGTATACCCGCCCGGGGCTGGCGGTAATCGGAGACGCGGCTCACGCCATTCATCCCTTGGCGGGGCAGGGTGCCAATCTCGGGTTTGCGGATGTCGACGCGCTACTCCAGGAACTTGAACGCGCCAGAGGCCGGCGCCTGCGGGCCTGCGATCAGGAGGTGCTGGGACGCTACGAGCGACGTCGCAAAGCCGATAATCTGACGATGATGGCCGCGATGGAAGGATTCAAAAGGCTGTTTGGAACCGCCGCTCCGGGGTGGGTATTGCTCCGCAATGAAGGCCTTCGCTTCATGAATCGCCAGTCCGCCCTGAAGCATCAGTTGGCGAAGCAGGCTATGGGTTTATGACAGGCTATGGGCTTATGAGCGTCGTGAACCGCTGACTTTCTCAGGCACAAAAAAAACCGGCCTAAGGCCGGTAAGCTTGTTTCAAGAAGAACGAAACACCTGAATGCACGGTTCAGAGGGTAAGCCCCCATAGACAGGCGAAGGTACTGCTATCTCCCTCGCCCTCCTGCCGAAAGTACTGCTCGCTCTTTCGACCTTTTCGCGAAGGTACTGCTCTCTCCTTCGCTCGGGGGTGGTACTACCTCATCCACAACCGCAATATTAGTGTCGGATCGAACCCTCGTCTGTGGGCAAACGGTGAGACGTTGTAAAAGCTGAGCCAGCCTCGGCAATCGAAAGGTAAGCAGACTGATAAAGCGTGCAAATCGCGTAAGAAACGCCCTATCCCTGTAGCCAGATCGTAACTGATCGTTTTTCCGCGGCCCGCCCTGGAGCATTGCATGGCAGCCGTACCGCCGCTCGTCTAGACTCAGAGGAATCCTTCGTACCGCGCGCTGTGGAGCTGTTATGTCTAACCGCCTTAAACGAGGCCCGCTTGTCATTGCTGTGGCTATTGCCCTGTCCCTTGCTGGTTGTGGCGGCGGCTCCTCCTCTGACGAAGGTTCAGAACCCCGTCTGGTCGATAACCGCCTGACCAAGTCGCAATTTCTTCAGTTCTTCAAGAATGCGGGGGAGGGTGTCTACAGAGTTTCGGCCACCAAGACCGAGTCCAATGTCACCGTCAACGGCGTGCCCGGCTTTGAGACCAACCAGTCTCAGCAGAAGCTTAAAACTGTTGTACGAATCAAGCCCTCTGCTTCTGATCCGGATGTGTTTGAGTCCGACTTTTGCGACATCAACGATCCAGTGCCGGTGAGAGTCGATGGTCAGGGGCTGGACAATCCGGATGGCGCGGAAACAAGCAACTGCGTTAACGAGAGCTACGTTTATCGGCTTCTGAGAGAAAACGAGGCCAGCGTGGAATATAGCTGCGATGACAAGCTGAGTATCAGCACCGTCTACACCCTGTTAAACCCGGCTCAGCCGTTTGATCAGGGGGCCTTCAGCATTGGTAACCAGGGTTATCAGGACGGTGTGTGTGGCTCAATTTCCGAGGAAACCGTGACGGGCGAGGGCGCTTCCGACCCACTCAAACGCTGGCAACTGAGAGTGGTGTCGCCTTACCAATCGCCGGATAGCGGAAACCTGGGTCGCATTGAAGCGGTTTTTGGGCTGGCCGGTGAACGCAGAACCGGAACCTACAACGTGTTTACAGGCACTGGTTCGGGAACGAACTTTTTCACGCTGGATCTGCGGGCGCGAGAAAATGGTTCTGCGGTTGTACAGGAAGACTCTGCAGTCAGCGGGTCAGTGCAGGTTTTCGTGATCAATGATCAGGAAGCCGCCGCCGAGTACAGCATCGACATTGAGGATGGCTCAGGACCTGTGACTCTGGCCGGCGATATCCTTTTGAATCTGGCGGCTCCGAGTTTTTCCGTCGAAGACTGATGCCGGCCGCGGAGCTTTTTGGTGCATCCTGCAGGCTGAATGCTTCAAAATGGTGACGTAAAAGTCATTTTTGGTCGACATTCGAACTTTACGATCATGATTCAAGTCATTGTAATAAAAAGACATATTTCTATCCGGTAAATCTGGCTCGGCTTTTGCTGTAGCGATTTTGCGCCACGTTGGTTGCCACAGTACAAAGACTCTAATTCGCAAAGACGCCTCCTGTTATCCCCTCACCGGGATAACGGAGGCGTTTTTTTTTGCTTCCGCTTTCCGGCTGCATTACGGGCCTCGAAGCGGCCCACCACGGTTTATATGAGGTAAAGAATGGAAAAGTACGTCATCAAGGGTTTGGGACTCGCCATTGCTATGGTTTCCGCTATGCCTGTTCTGGCCATCGACAATCCCATGACCAGCCTGGTTGAAGAGGGCAAGGTGTATGGCGACTTCCGTCTGCGCTTTGAATACGTCGACCAGGATAACGCTCTGGACGACGCCAAAGCACTGACGCTGCGTAGCCGCCTGGGCTTCGAGAGCGGCAGCTATCAGGGCTTTTCCGGCGTGCTTGAGTTTGAGGATTCCCGTCCCGTCGCGGGAGTGGAAGACTACAACAGCACCCTCAATGGCGAGACCGAATACTCAGTGGTAGCCGACCCTCGTACCACTGAGCTGGATCAGGGCTACCTCCAGTACAAGCTGGCGCCTGCTACAGTGAAGCTCGGTCGTCAGGTGCTCACCTATGATAACCAGCGCTTTGTCGGGCCTGTTGGCTGGAGACAGGACCGCCAGACCTTTGACGCGGCGCGTTTGACCGTAACGCCCATCGAGAACCTCAGCCTCGACTATGCCTATATCGGCCAACGTAACCGCATTTTTGCCGAAGCCCGCGATATCCAGAGCAAAGACAATCTTGTCAACATTGGCTATGCCACACCGTTCGGTAAGCTCAGCGCTTACGCCTATCTTCTTGAAGTAGATAACGACACCGACAACAGCCTGAACACCTACGGTATCCGCTTTGCCGGCAACTATGCGGTCGACGAAGGTGTGAAAGTCCTTTACGAAGCGGAATATGCAACCCAGAAGAATGAATCTGGCTCCAGCGATGCCAACGCCGACTACTACCTGATTTCAGGTGGCGCTGCCTACAAGGGCATTAAGGCAACCGTGGGCTACGAAGTTCTGGGTACCGATGATGGCAACTACGGTTTTTCCACTCCGTTGGCCACGCTGCACAAATTTAACGGCTGGGCCGATCAGTTTCTGGCGACTCCTACCGCGGGACTGAATGACTTGATGGTCACTGTCGCCGGTCCGTTGGCAGGCGGAAAGTGGACCATCGCCTATCACTCGTTCGGGACAGAGGAAGATGTCGCGGGTAACAGCGATCTGGGCAGCGAAATTGATGTCGCCTACGACCGCAAATTTGCTGAGTACTACTCCGCAGGTATCAAGTTTGCCAGCTACATGGCTGGCGACGATAACTTCGGAAAAGTCGATACCAACAAGCTGTGGCTTACCCTGGGTGCCGCCTTCTGATTATGACGATGGCACAGACCATGCTTGGCATTTTTCTAAAATGTTGAGGTGAGTGCTTAATCTTGACCGTCTGAGGGCATGAATGTCTTCAGACGGTTTTACGACTTGCGGCCATGATTAAACGGTAATGCCTTAATCCTGAATCGGAAAGTTTTCGTAACACAGTGCGCTAAATCACCCGTGCATTTATTATTTCGATGGATATAATGACGCCCTTCACGTGGTAGGAATGCTCCTTTGGAGTCGGATATGAGAGATAAAAGCGCCGCACAGGCTTGCGTCGAGCACTCGAACCCACCGGCGAGTTCGTCGCCTGTCACTGCAGATGAAGCTGGGAAAACTCTGGAGCTGCAGACCGGGGACCGGCTCGTGGTGAAAGGGAAGCAGAACAGTTTTGTGATCGAAGTGGCTGATGGTCCCCATGATACCCAGCGCCAGTCCTGACGCTCGTCCCACCGAAACGTTTCAGTTCTTCTGCAATTTCTCTGGTCTATCGACCATTTCCTAGACCTGTTGCCACGCACAAGAGAGCGCTTGTGTCATCGGCTGGTCTATTCGCCATATCGCCATAAAAAAAGCCGCTTCATAGGAAGCGGCCTTAGAATGGGAAAGAACCGGCTGATTAAACCCGGAACCGGGAAAGCTCAAATATCGAGCCGCCTGCACGCAGCTTTTGTCGGTCTTTGACCTTACCCGTAGCTGCAGACTATCCGTTTATTGCCAGTCGAATCTGTAGGTCCTGCGTCACTAAATGTAACCAAACGTTGCGGCTGGCTCTGTGTGACCGAGAACCGTGAATTGCCTCACAAAACAAGCGCTTCCCGGAGCAGCGTCTGATGAAATTCGGCCGGTCCCGGACTTCTGCAGACGATTGGGAGTGAATCAGAAGCGCTAAACGTCAGCGAGATCAAACAGGCGCCCGATCAGCGCAGGCACGGCAATTTCGGTCCGGAGGATCCGGCTGCCGATGTGGACACCGCGACAGCCTTGCTGCATCAGCAGGTCTACCTCATACGGAATAAAGCCGCCTTCAGGACCGACGCACAGAGTCGCCGGTTCGCCGCTCTGGGCGGGGCAAGGCCGTTCGGAGCGGGGATGAGCCACCAGTCCCGGACGTTGCGCCAGCAGGGCGGGTAATTCGTCCTCCACAAACGGTTTGAAACGTTTGCGTTGGTGCACGACGGGCATCCGAGTGTCCATCGCCTGTTCAAGGCCAAGAATGAGGTTCTCCCGAATGGCCTGTTCACTGAGCCAGGGCGTCTGCCAATAGCTTTTTTCGACCCGATAGGCATTGATTAGCCATATCTGCTTCACACCCAAGCTGGCGCAACCCTGAAGCACCCGACGCAACATCTTGGGGCGCGGCAGCGCAAGCACCAGCGTCAGCGGCAGGGCGGATGGTGGTTTCTGATCGAGCTTGACCTCCAGCTCAGCATGGTCCGATTGGAGGCTGGTGATACGAGCGACCCCCACGTCGCCGTCAACCAGTCCGACGCACAGACTTTCGCCTTCGGACTTTTTCAGAGTTTGCTGGAGATGGTGAAATCGGCGCCCTGTCAGTCTTACCTGATTGTCAGCGACAAAGTCTGATTCTTCGAGCAACGCCAGATTCATGGGTTCTGAGTGGAATCGCCTGAGGCCACCGGTTGACGACGCTGAGCCAGCCGACCAAACAGTATGCCGATCTCAAACAGCAGCCACATCGGTACCGCCAGGAGCGTCTGCGAGATGATATCCGGCGGAGTGAGCAGCATACCGGTGACGAAGCAGCCCACCACCACGTAAGGCCGTTTAGCGGCCATCTCGCTGGCAGTGGTGACCCCGGAAAGAATCAGCAGCACGACCGCTATCGGGATTTCAAACGCCAGCCCAAAAGCGAAAAACATCTTCAGAACAAAATCCAGATAACTGCTGATGTCGGGCAGCTCAACGATGCCTTCCGGTCCGATGGCGGTAAAGAAGTTAAACACCAGCGGGAAAACCACAAAGTAGGCAAACGCCGCGCCCAGGTAAAAGAGCAGGACTGAGCTGAACAGCAGAGGGAAGGCCAGGCGCTTTTCGTTGCGATAAAGCCCTGGCGCAATGAAAGCCCACAGCTGGTAGAGAATCACAGGAATGGCAATGAACACCGAGACCACCAGCGCCAGCTTTAACGGCGCGAAGAAGGGCGCGGTAACATCAGTGGCGATCATCGTCTGACCGACCGGCAGCAGGCTACGCAGGGGTTCCGATAACCAGAGATAGAGTTCGTTGGCGAAAGGGTAAACGCCGAGGAAACACACCAGTGTCGCCAAAACCATCTTCAGGAGCCGGTTTCGCAGCTCCAGTAGATGGGCGACCAGGGGCATGTCTTCAGATGTTTCGGCATCGCGGCCAGAGCTGTGCGGAATTTTGCCTGATGTCATTGTGATCTTTCTGGGGGCGACGAACGGGTGCTGGAATCGGGAGTATGTTCTGTGCTGGCCTTGCGCACCGGCTGCTCTTCCCGATTCATGATGTAGCTTTCGTATTTCCGGGCTTCGGCCAAACCTTCATTGACGTTCCGCTTGACATCGTCGAGACCGATGTCGCCGGCTTTACGCAGCTCCTCGCGAAATTCCTCCGCTTCGAGCTCACGATCCAGTTCCCGGGAAAAGTTCTGAACCATGCGTCGCGCCTGGCCTGCCCATTTTCCGGCCGTTCGCGCTGCCCGAGGCAGACGTTCCGGACCGAGCACGAGCAGGCCAATGATGCCGCAGATCAAAAGTTCTAGAAAACCGATATCGAACATTCAGGTCAGGTCACGAATGCTTGCTGGTATCAGTTTCCTTCTGCTCAGCGTGATAGACGCCGGCTTCAGACTGCTTGAGCTTTTCGGACTCGTCGGAGCTGCCTTCGTCATTCATGGACTTTTTGAAACCGCGAATAGCGCCGCCCAGATCCGTTCCGATATTGCGGAGTTTCTTGGTTCCGAACAGCAGGACCACGATGCCGAGAACGATGAGAAGTTGCCAGATGCTGATGCCCATGAAAATTCCTGTGCCTTGATCAATGAAGATTCAGTTTAATGCATTCCCATCTCAGGGGAAGCCTAGCCGGTTAAATCCTACCGTAACGATATGACGGATTAGAGTCGCTCTCTCAATCTTTTGTCCGGGACGCCTTTTCTTCAAGTCCGGACAGGTTGAACCGACGCTCCAGCTCCTTCAAAACATCCTCTGGGCCTAGATCGAGATGGGAGAGCATGACCAGCGAGTGAAACCACAGGTCGGCTGTCTCATAGACCAGATCGTCTGTGACCCCAGAGCGCTCCGCATCCTTTGCCGCCAGCAGCGTCTCCGTGCATTCCTCGCCGACTTTCTCAAGAATCTTGTTAAGTCCCTTGGCGTGCAGGCTGGCCACATAGGAGCTGTCCGGGTCGGCCTGGCGACGTGTCTGCAAGACTTCCGCCAGCTGTTTCAACGTGTCATTCACTGTCGTTCTCCGGGACTGAGCGATGGTTCCGGGCGGAGTTGTCAGAGCCTTTCGGACCGTACAGTTCAGCCGGGTCGGTGACCACTGCCTCGACAGTCTGCCATTGATGTTCTGCGTCCAGCTTCTGGAAGAAGCAGTGTCTGCGGCCAGTATGACAGGCTGCACCACCGATTTGTGTGACCTTCAGGATAAGCGTGTCGCCATCACAGTCGAGCCGGATTTCATGCACCTTCTGGACATTGCCGGAGGTCTCGCCTTTGCGCCACAGCGACTGACGGGAGCGTGACCAGTAGACCGCCTGATTTTCCCGAGCGGTCAGTTCAAGGGCTTCCCGATTCATCCACGCCATCATCAGGATTTGATTGTCTTCAATATCCTGGGCAATCACCGGCACCAGGCCTTCGCTGTTAAAGCGAACAGCGTCCAGCCACGGCGTTGTGTTGGAGTCCGTCATTGCTCTCTTTCCTGTTTCGGTTCGCGGCTACCTCGAATCAGTAGCCATCCTGCTCCTGCGAGGGCAACCCAGCTTAGGGTCGGCAGGTCGCGATAAAGCTGGGCGGGATCGTAAACAGCTGCCAGCCCGGCAAAGCCTGCCAATGCCACGATAAGGACTGTGTAGCGCCAGCGTCTGCGCGCCTCGCGCTGCTGAAGTCGGAACCAGTCAGGGGGGCCGGAGATCGGCCCTTGGGTGGCCGGCCGTTCGCTGAGGCGGACCAGCGTATCATGGATAAGCTGGGGCATTTCCGGCGACTGCTCCAGCCAGCGGGGAACGTGCTCCTGTAGGGTGCGGATCATGCCTGCCGGCCCAAGCCGCTGACGCATCCACTGCTCCAGGAAAGGTTTGCCCGTGCTCCACAGGTCCAGGTCCGGGTACAGCTGACGGCCAAGTCCCTCGACGTTCAGCAGGGTCTTCTGCAGCAGCACCAGTTGAGGTTGCACTTCCATATTGAAACGCCGGGCGGTCTGGAATAGCCGAATCAGAAAATGCCCGAAGGAAATTTCACTCAGCGGCCGTTCGAAGATAGGCTCGCAGGCCGTGCGGATGGCGGCTTCAAATTCATTGGCGCGGGTGTCTGCAGGCACCCACCCTGACTGAATATGGAGCTCGGCGACCTGGCGGTAGTTGCGGTTGAAAAAAGCCAGAAGATTCTGGGCCAGATAACTCTGGTCTTCCGAGGGCAGAGTGCCAACGATGCCAAAGTCGATCGCAATGTAACGCGGGTCAGCCGGGTTGGATACGTCGACGAAAATGTTGCCCGGGTGCATGTCTGCATGGAAAAAACAGTCCCGGAACACCTGAGTGAAGAAAATTTCTACGCCTTTTTCGGCCAGGACTTTCATATCAGTCCCGGCGGCCTGTAATGCCTCTACATCGCCAATAGGAATGCCGCTGACCCGCTCCATGACCATTACTCTGGGCGCCACCATCGACCAGTAAACTTCTGGCATGTATATCAGGCTGGAACCTTCGAAATTACGGCGCAACTGACTGGCATTGGCCGCTTCGCGCTGCATGTCCAGCTCATCATGAATGGTGTTGTCGTAGTCCCGAACGACTTCAACGGGATGGAGGCGTCGGCTTTCTTTCGAGAATCGCTCCAGCAGGTGGGCCAGCAAGTAAAGCAGCGCGACGTCCTGACGAATGACCTTATCGATACCCGGGCGTAGGACTTTAACGACGACTTCGCGCCCGTCGTGCAGGGTTGCCGGATGAACCTGGGCGACCGAAGCCGATGCCATGGGCTGCTGGGCAAAGGTAGAAAACAGTTCGCCGACGGGTTTGCCGAGGGCCTTCTCGATGATGGCCTGGGCCTCTGATCCGGGAAAAGGAGGAACCCTGTCCTGAAGGCGGATCAGTGAGACGGCCATGTCTTCTGGAAGAAGGTCTCGGCGCGTGGAAAGGATCTGGCCGAATTTCACAAAAACCGGCCCCAGCTGTTCCAGAGCCAATCGCAGCCGTTCTCCTCTGGCCATCTTGGGCGTTGGAAAGAGGTGCCAGGGGGCCAGGGCCAGCAGAATTCTGAGCGCCAGCGGCAGATCCTTGACCGGGAGAAAGACGTCCAGGCGGTATCGGCAGATCACCCAGAAAATACGGAAAGCGCGAATGAAACGCATCAGAGTGTCTCGGTCTCCGGTCCAGTGTCAGGTGGGGATTCAGCGAGCGCTATGCGGGCACCGAGCCGTTCAACGCGCAGACTCAGTTCATCAATGTCGGCAAACTGCGCACTCAGCTCCCGGCGACCGGGCAGAAATCGTGTTTCTTCGTGGATATATTCTTCCACATTGGCGTTCAGGGACGCCGCCGCCTGGCGACTCCAACTGACCGCACCCCGCACCCGTTTACCGATCAGGTGGGCAATCACGCCGCCGGTATAGTTGGACAGGGCGGCTTCCCAGTCGGGCTCCAGAAGCATCAGTGCCTGCTGGAGATCATGAGCCCGCGAAACATCGCCTTCCAGCGCCAGACGTCCATCGCGCAGTACGGTTTTATCACCCATTGCCAGCGCGGCGAAGGCCAGGGGCGGGCCTTCAATGGTAACGGCCACCGGGGTGTCATCCAGGGGCATCTGCCGCACCAGCACCCGGTCCTCATTGGCGACTAGCAGCACAGGCAGGGGCAAGGGGCCTCGAACGGTAATCATGACCGGTTCGGCCAGCGCCTCGAGCAGGTCCCGCTTACCGCCGTGATCCAGATCCAGGGCACGGTTGAGCACGGGTTCGAGGATGCTGTGAAGAGCACTGGTGAGCGTGATTCCCATCAGGGTTTGATGCCTGAATGCAGGGCCACGATACCGCCGGTCATGTTGTGATAACGGCACTGGACGAGTCCGGCGTTTTCCATCATGTCTCTGAGCGTGTCCTGGTCCGGATGCATGCGGATGGATTCGGCCAGGTATTGGTAGCTGGCTGAATCACCGGCAATCAACTGGCCCATCAGCGGCAGCGCTGTGAAGGAGTAGCTATCGTACGCTTTGCTCAGCAGTGGATTGCTGGGCTTTGAGAACTCCAGAACCAGCAGTTTGCCGCCAGGCTTGAGCACCCTGGCCATATCGCGCAGAGCCTGATCCTTGTCTGTGACATTACGAAGACCGAAGGCAATGCTGACAGCGTTAAAACTGTTATCCGGGAAGGGCAGGTGCTCCGCATCGGCCTGGACGTATTCAATATTGCCGAGATAACCACGATCCAAAAGGCGGCTCCGACCCACAGCCAGCATCGATGCATTAATATCCGCGAGAACGACCTGGCCCTTGGGTCCAACGATATCCGAGAACTTCATGGTCAGATCGCCGGTGCCGCCTGCGATATCGAGCACCCTGTGACCGGGGCGCACGCCACTGAGTTCAATAGTGAAGCGCTTCCACAGACGATGAACCCCCATGGACATCAGATCGTTCATGAGATCGTATTTGCTGGCCACGGAATGGAAGACATCGGCGACCTGTCCCGCTTTCTTGGAACGCTCCACCGTGCGGTAGCCGAAGTGAGTCGTGTTTTGATCCTGCGAGGGGTGTTCAGTCGCCTGGGTGGATTCTGGGGCTGCGGATTCTGGGCTTTGACTCATGCTTGGCTGCCTTTGGAGTTACCTGAGGAGTTACCTGAGGGGCCAGCGTGCCTCGTTCAGAAGCGCTGGTTCCATGCCGTATTCTAACGGCAAGGTTGAGGGCTACAAGAGAAACGGGTAATGGAAACCGGTTGAGGTGCGTCTTGCGCGTCCCAGTGGGCTCTCGAGAGCCAGCGATTGCTTTTGTTACCGCAGGCTTTTGCATAAACTGCCCGCACGTATTTGCCGAATGGCGTCAAGAGAACTTATGCATGTCTACTATTGAAATCGAACGCAAACACCAGTTGGGAAAAGAAGAGGCTCAGAAGGCCGCAACAGGGATTGCTGAGGAGCTGGGGCGAAAATTCGAGGTTCGTCACGAGTGGAGTGGCGATCGACTCAAGTTTCACCGCCAGGGAGTCAAAGGTTACCTGGACGTCAACGAAGACCGCATTCGGGTCAAGGTCGAGCTGGGGTTAATGCTGCGGCCATTCAAAGGGAAATTCGAAGAAGAAATCAGTCGCCAGCTCGATAAGATCATCGCGACAGGTTGATCGGTAGCGCCCCCAGTGTCCCGTCAGCGAATTAACCTGACGGGACCCCCGTCAGTCGGGCGGGGGGCGCTACGGCTTTATTTAACCGAAGGCTGTGACGGGCATAGAGCCCAGGTCGGGAATCCAGTCAACATCATCCAGGGTGATGAAGTGGCTGGGCGCTTCCGTTTCTACAATACGAACGGTGGTCGGGCTCTTGCGGGCGCTTTCGAGCATGGCACCGCGGTCCAGGATCCGGTCGACGCGCGGGACCAGGAAGGTGCCGTGACGGATATTCTCAAAGAGGCTGGTATCGCGGCGCTGCATCCAGTCCATGATGTTTTCAATGTTGCGCACAATGGTCAGATGATCCTGTGTCGCTGAAAACATCTTGCTCAGTAGCCGCTTTTTGCGTGGATTCATTTTGCCGAAGAAAAGCTGGCCATAAGTGGACGACGGCGCGCTGTTGATCATGCGGATAATCCAGGGCCACATGCCATGGGATACCGGCTCAAGCAGGGTGAGCACCAGCGGATGCAGAGATCCCTGGGGCAGTACCGGCGCTTCCAGAATCAGTTCAACGTTTTCAAAAAGCTCGGGACGCTGATGCAAAGCTTCGAGCACCACCGCTCCACCGCGGGAATGCCCGTGGACCCGCACCTTGCGGGTGCTGGGCAGGTTCTGAAGAGCCTGGTTCAGTATGCAGGCATCATATTCTATGGTGCCTTCCAGAGCTTTGATCGGACTCGCCCATTCCGGCGTTTCCAGATCCACACCGTTCACGGGAATATGATAGTTGCTGCAAGTCAGGAGAATCAGCTGGGTTGCAGAATCGTTGTAAGCCTGAGTGAAGTAACAGTGGTTCTCCAGAAAACCGTGGACCCCAATGACTGTCTGTTCCGCTTCACCGCTATGGTTGCGCACTGACACCGCGCCCTTGCCAACCCGGTACACCCGTCCTGAAAACATTTCGGAGTAACCGTTGGCGATAGGTTTGATAAGTTTACGAACATCGCTGGCTTTCATTCCGCTCTCCCACTCGGTCGACCACGGCTTCTGAGGCGCGACAGGTACAGCTGTCGAAAAATACGCCCGCCGGTGCGTCGGGAAACGATTCATTATTATTGGAGGGTCAGCCTTCTTGGACTAACCTCGTTAACCGCGTACATCGTGACGCTCTGACTACTCGCAGTTGCAAGGTCTTGCCTTTCTTCGATGTCTGCCCGGCCAGTATCCCCCAGCTGAATCAGGATTTCAGTGACGTGGTGCAGCAAGATGAACCCAATTTCACAGAATTAGACAAACGACGTCCCGAAACTGTGGCCCGGTTGGCACTCAACAAGGCAGGTAACTTTCCGCAAGCCGTCAGAATTATTCATGCTGCCTTTAAATATACGGCACGGCCCAGAGTGCGATGTTACCTTGAGTAAATTTTTTCGTCGGGCGCGTTGTTTTTTTGTCCGCTGCCTACGCCTTGTTTAATAAGGGTGTCAGACTTCACTGAAAAACTACCGCCCGGTCTGCCGTTGGGTTGTTGTTCAAAGGAGAAACGCCAGTTTGACCGAAGATGATGTTCCGTACCTGATCCCCTCTGACTCCGCCTGGCTGACCGAGGACGACGGCCGTGCGCCGCTGACGATCGCGGTCATGTTTCGCCTTGAGGGGATGTCGCCGAGTCGGCTCATGGAGTTTCTTGAGCGTTACTGGCTCAAGTGGGAGCGTTTCACGGCAATTCCGGTCAAAACGTCCTTGGCCTGGCGCTGGGAAAAAGATCCGGCCTTTGCGCTGCGCCATCATGTCCGGATAAATCGGACTGAGTTAACCGAAGCCTCGCTACCGAATTGGGTCAGCGATCGGCTCAACGACCCGCTCCCCGACTATCGCCCCCGCTGGCGGTTCTGGCTCGCATCGGTGAAAGGCGGTCCGGATGCACTTTTACTGAGAATTCATCACTGTTATGGCGATGGGCTTTCGCTAATGGGTGTGTTCGAGCAGCTCAGCACCCCATCGCCGATGCAGGCTCCCGTCATTTACGGTGCACGCGAAGGCAATACGGTCGGCCGCTGGAAAAACATGGCTTCAGACTGGGTGCGGCAACGATTGCCGTCGCCTCCCCAGCCACTCGCCCGGGCCGGCCAGAAACTCAGTCCGCGAGCCTTGCTTGATCGAGTCTCTGGACACGGTTATGCCGCGCTGCAGGAACTACAGCAGCAATTGGAAGGCCCGGCGGACACCATTCACTCTGCGGGTATCGAACTCAGTGGACGCCGACTGTGCCGCTGGTCTGAGCCTGTGCCGATGGAACGAATCAATCGTCTCTGCGCCGCCTATCAATGCACCATAAACGATCTGGTGCTGGCCAGTATCACCGCGGGTGCCCGTGCCCAGATCCACAGCCTGCGGCCGTCGGACAGGCCGATGACCGTTGCGCAGAACCAGGGTGAATCAGTGGAGAATGCAAACGAGCCGCCGTCCGAAGTGCCGATCTATCATGCGGCGGTTCCGATGGATATCCGGCGCTGGCTGCCCGGTGAGGCAAGACCGGTCCAAGGGAGTCTGGGCAACTATTTTGGAACGGTGTTCCTGCCACTGCCGGTTCACAGTGAGGGACTTGCAGAAAATATTACGGCTATCCGCAGCGAAACCCGCAAAATGAAATCAAGCCTGAACGCGCTCGTAGCCTGGACGCTGGCAGGTGCCAGTAGCTACCTGCCGCCGGAATGGCGAAGCACGGTCCGATCCATGTACATACACCGGGCGAGCGCAGTGGTCTCGAACGTGGCAAGCGCGCCCAAAACTCGCTTCCTGGCGGGTTGCCGGATCGTCGGCCATCTAAGCTGGGTGCCTCAGGCCGTAGGGGCAGGCATTACACTCAGTGTGGTGAGCTATGCCGGTCAGTTGCAGATTGGTCTGTTAGCAGATGAATCTGTTTTGGCCGATCCGGACGCCTTTCTGAACGAGTGTCTTGCGGTACTGATGTCAGATCCTCCCAGGCAATCCGGCGACGGCAACCGCACGGATGCTCCCACACCCTCGGCACCCGAAGATTCTGAAGACTTGTCCATGCCTATAGGGTGACGCTACCTCTTTGGCGTATAAGGGTTTGTAACATGCCTCTGGCATTGTATGCAGACAGTCCCTTGGGGAGCCGAAATGACTGACAAGCGCACTGAAAAAGATAGCCTGGGTACGATGGAGGTGCCCGCCGGCGCGCTCTGGGGCGCGCAGACTCAAAGAGCCATCGAGAACTTCCCGGTCAGTGGCCAGCCGATGCCGCCAGCGTTCATCCGAGCGCTGGCGCACGTCAAGAAAACTGCGGCCCTTGCCAACCAGTCACTGAAGATTCTGGATCTCGAGCGAACTAACGCCATTGTCGAGGCCTGCGAGCAGATCATTCGCGGGAACCACGCTGATCAGTTTCCGGTCGATCGCTACCAGACCGGATCCGGCACCAGCACCAACATGAACATGAACGAGGTGCTCGCCCGGTTAGCCAGTACTGACCGTCTCACGGTTCATCCCAATGATCACGTCAATATGAGTCAGAGTTCCAATGACGTGATTCCCACCACTATCCATGTCAGTTGCGTCCTGGATACTGCTGGTCGACTGCTGCCGGCGCTCGAACAGCTGGAGAAGCGGCTGAGGAAGCTCAGCGAGCAGTATGCAGAGCAGGTTAAAACCGGTCGGACACATCTGATGGACGCCATGCCTGTGACTCTGGGGCAGGAATTTCAGACGTGGGCTGATCAGTTATATGCCGCCAGCAAACGTATCGAAGTGGCGATGGGTGGCTTACTGGAATTGCCGCAGGGCGGCACGGCCGTCGGGACCGGCGTAAACGCTGATGAGCGATTTGCCCCCGAATTCTGCAAGCTGCTTGCTGCAGACCTTCGGATGGCCTTTTTTCCGCTCAACAACAAGGCTGTGGCGCAAAGCGGTATCGATGCTCCGGTGGCGCTTTCCGGTCAGCTGCGGGGACTGGCGATCCTTCTGATGAAAATCGCCAACGATCTGCGCTGGATGAACAGCGGTCCGATCCACGGCCTCTCTGAGCTGAGCCTGCCTGCACTGCAGCCGGGCAGTAGCATTATGCCGGGCAAGGTCAATCCGGTGATCCCGGAGTCCGTGGCGATGGTCAGTGCGCAGGTAATGGGGCTGGATGCATCTATCGGGATTGCTGGTCAGTCCGGGAATTTCCAGTTGAATGTGATGTTGCCTCTGGTCGGCGCCAACCTGCTTGAAATGCTGGAACTGCTCACCAACAGCGCGATCATCCTCAAAGATAAAGCTTTGCACGATATCCAAGTGAACGCTGATCGCCTGAATGAGGGCGTGAGCAAAAATCCCGTACTGGTCACCGCCCTCAATCCGGAGCTGGGGTACAGCAAGGCGTCGGAAATTGCCAAAGAAGCCTATCGCAGCGGCAGGCCGGTCATCGACGTCGCCGAGGAAATGAGTGATCTCAGTCGGGAGAAGCTGGAAGAACTATTGGACCCTCTAAAGTTGACCCGCGGGGGGCTGTAGAGAAGGGAGTCGTCAGGCCGGTTGCCTGGAGCTGGCGAGACAGACAGGGACGACAGGGATAGAGCCCGAAATGCTTATACTGAAATTGCTTATCCTTTTGGTGGTGGCCAACGGCGCACCAGTGATTGCGCAACGTATTCTCGGCCATCTCTGGCGTAGTCCGGTAGATGGCGGACGGAGATGGACCGATGGTCGTCGTATTTTCGGGAGCAGCAAGAGCTGGCGAGGCCTGATCTGTGCGGTCACCGCCGCGGCGATCGTCGCGGTGTTGCTAGGATATGTCTGGTGGTTCGGAGCGGTGTTCGGCGCTCTGGCAATGACCGGCGATCTACTAAGCAGTTTCTGCAAGCGCCGACTCGGACTGAGCGCAAGCGACAGAGCCCGTGGCCTGGATCAGGTGCCAGAGTCATTGCTGCCCGGACTGTTCGCCTGGCAAACCGCTGGGTTATCTCCCTTCGGAGTCGTCCTGCTGGTCGTGCTATTCACGCTGATCTGCTGGTGGTCCTCACCGATACTCTACCGCTTGCGTATCCGTCGCAGACCTTACTGAAAGAGGCGCCCTAGCGCAGCGCCCGCAGGGTATGAATCGTGACTTCGGGCGGGCAGTTGAACCGGACATTGACGACCGAGGTGCCTGCCCCGGGGGATGTGTAGCCCTGCATTGCCTGACGTTGCCACGGGCCATTACCCAGCGCTCTGGGGCAGTCGGCATCGAGCGTCAGCGGGATGCCTCCTGGCAAACAGATCTGACCGCCGTGAGTGTGTCCGCAAAGAAAGACGTCGGTTCCACTGTTCATAGCGGCCCGCCAGAGTTCCGGGCTATGGCAAAGCAGAATGCGGATCGTGTCTCTTGGGATACCTGAATAGGCTTTCTCAAGATCGTGTGTCTTGAAGTGGTGGGGGTCGTCTACCCCAGCGACACAGAGTTGCTCATTGGCCCGGCTAAGGCAGACGTTCTCATTCATCAGCAGTCGAAACCCCATGGCTTCCATCGCCGGCAGCAGGCGGATGCTGTCGTGATTACCCAGCACAGCCAGAGGCTCTCCCTGCAGGGCCTCCCGCAATAGGGCCATGCCTTTTATGGCGTTATCCACCGGGCCATAGGTCCTGCTCCGATAGTCTCCTGTCAGCACACACTGATCGTATTCCAGCGGTTTGATCGTACCAATCACTGCAGCCAGATTGGCCGGGTCCATATCGACGTGCAGATCCGTCAGATGGAGCAGGCGAAAACCATCAAAAGCGGCGGGCAGCGCCGGGATCTGGAACTCGTGGTGGGCGACCCGTATTTGCCGGGTGTTGGCCTGTCCGGAAGCCAGCATTCCGGTCATTGTGAGGGTGGTGCGTATCAGTGAGGCAGATTTTTCGCCACCCAGCCAGCGTAGCGGTGAAAACTTGGTGAATCCAGAGCTGGCATCATGGCGCTCCAGACGCCAGCGCCGATCGGCCAGATCGCGGCCGAGCCGGTGCTGAAGCCATGGCCGAAGTTGGTCCTCTTCAGCCAGAGCGAGTGCGCCGGTAACGCGGTCGGTTATGGTGTTGAACATATAGCCACTCTATCAGAGCAAGAGAGAATTCCTTGGCCCCTGACTCGCGAAAACCGGGAATATTCCCTGTAGAGTCAGAACGGTGCCTCCCTTTGCTGAGAATTCAGCCTGGCGTTACAGCGCCAGCGCCAACAGGAGAATATCATGAGTGATACCTGCATTATTCCCGGCCTCAACGTACCCAAGAGCCGGTTCCCATCGCCCGACCAGGATCTGAACGAACCCCAGGATGGATCATTATCACGTGTCGTGCTGGGAGGCGGTTGCTTCTGGTGTGTCGAAGCCGTATTCCTGGCCGTTGACGGCGTGCAGAAGGTGGTGTCCGGTTACGCCGGTGGATCGGAGACTACTGCAACCTACGAACAGGTCTGCTCGGGAACTACAGGCCATGCCGAAGTCATCGACGTTCATTACGATCCCTCTGCGGTGAGTTTCGGCGATCTACTGCGAATTTTTATGTCGGTTGCCCATGATCCCACCCAGCTCAACCGCCAGGGTAATGATCGCGGCACCCAGTACCGTTCTGCGATCTTTTACGAAACGGCCGAACAGAAGCAGGTGATTGAGAATTACCTCGCCAAGCTCGACGAGAGCGGTATCTACCCCTCACAGGTTCAGACAACGGTAGAACCGCTAGAGGCGTTCTATCCAGCGGAGACATACCACCAGAACTTTGCCGCGCGTAATCCCTACCAGCCTTATGTCATGGCCGTTGCTGCACCCAAAATGCACAAGTTGGTTGAGGCCTGGCCAGAGCGGCTGCGGCCGGAATACCGCGATGATCTTGAAGGAAGTGTGTCATGAGCAAGCCGTCCTTTGATGTGACGCCTTTGAGTAAAGCTGAGATCGACAAACTGGCTGAAAAGCTGACCAGCGAGGAGCGTCGGGTGCTGCTTGACCACGGAACCGAGCCCCCGTTTTGTGGCGGTCTGCTGGATAACAAGGAGGAGGGCATCTATCACTGCCGTCTGTGCGAGCTTCCTCTGTTCGAGTCAGCTACGAAGTTTGACTCGGGTACAGGATGGCCGAGTTTCTTCCAGCCCTATGCGCAAGAGCATGTGCGCAACATCGAAGACCGCTCCTTTGGTATGGTTCGCACCGAAATTCGCTGTGCCCGCTGCGATAGCCATCTTGGGCATGTGTTCCCGGATGGTCCGGCGCCGACCGGTCTTCGATACTGTCTCAATTCAGTCGCCATGGAATTTCACGCAGGCGAGGTGTCGGAATCGTAATGTCAGTCTGTATAATCGGCGCCTAACGTCGATGTTCTAGTCAGTTGTCAGCAGCGCCGGGCCTTTGCCCGGCGTTTGTCGTTCCTGCAACGCCTAGTTGAGTCCTGTTCGGCAGGAATGCGACGTCGGCCGTCCGGAATGGTCAAGATTCCGGTCTTGAGATGCCTGAGCGACGCCGTTGCGGCGGTCGGAAGGCCTACTGATCAATGGTCCTGGGGCCGAAATGCAGATCAATAAAAACCCTCTGACGGAATCGGCGACGTGGCTGCGCCGCCTGGTCGTTCTGTCGGGCACGCTGGTGTATACGGTGGTGTACAGTCTCGCGATTATCCTGAACGCCCTGTTCGGACGACTCGACCGGGCTCGAGCGGACCATTTCGTTCGCGAATGGGCGATTTCGCTGCTTCGGCTGGTGCGAACGACGGTCACGGTCCAGGGCGAAGTGCCGGATTTCAGTGATAATCGTCGCTATATCGTGCTGAGTACCCACGCCAGTCACTACGATATTCCTGTGAGTCTAGTGGCTTTGCCAGGCTCGATCAGGATGATCGCCAAGAAGGAGCTGTTCTCGGTTCCTCTGTTGGGCAGCGCAATGAAAGCGGCGGGTTTTCCATCGCTGGATCGAAGCAACCGCGAACGCGCCGTGGCCGACCTCGCGGTGGCCAGAAAACTGATGGAAGAAGGCGTGGTGATCTGGGCATCGCCAGAAGGAACACGATCACCGGATGGCCAATTGCTGCCTTTCAAAAAAGGCTGCTTTCATCTGGCGCTCGATACCGAGGCCGTCATCATCCCGGTGGCGATTCGTGGCATTCATCAGGTGCTCCCGGCGCGATCCTGGCAAATTAATCTTAATCAGCCGGTGGAAGTTCGGATCGGCGAATTCATTGACACACAGGGACTCGGCAAAAGCGATCTGCCGGCCCTGATGGCACGGGTCCGGCAGTCGATGGGGGAATTGCTGGGTGACGGCTATCCTGGCTCTGATGCGCCCTCTGCTCACGCCAGGGATGTAGATACGAGATAGCCGGTGTAGGCGATGTAGGCAGTCAGCAGGATCGCCCCGTCTGGCCGTTTGAGCTGCATCCGGTGCCCCGTCAATCCGAGGGACATGGCGAAGAGTGCCAGGGTGAGGCCCGCCATCACCATCCAGTCCCGATGCAACACAATTGCCTCGACCGAGAGCGGATGTACCGCTGCCGCGATACCCACGACGGCCAGAGTGTTAAAAATTCCCGAACCAAGAATATTGCCGAGCACCAGATCGTGCTCGTTTTTGCGAACGGCGGCGATGGCTGAAGCGAGCTCCGGCAGGGAGGTGCCAATGGCGACCACTGTCAGCCCGATCACCAGATCGCTGATGCCCAGGCTCTGAGCCACGGTGACGGCGCCCCATACCAGCAGTCGTGACGCCGCTACCAGCAATACCAGGCCCACCAGCAACCACATGACGGCACGCCCCAGTGGCATGGACAGGTCGCCCAGCTCGGCCTCGGTGTCGACGGCCAACGCATCTTTGCGACCCTTGAGTCCCTCAATGATGGTGAGCAGCAGCAGCAAAGCAAGCACGCCAAGCAGAATCCAGCCTTCCAGGCGTGTGAGTTCGCCATCGTAAAGCTGAAAACCCGCCAGACCGGTGAGAGCAAGCAGTACCGGCAGCTCCCGTTTGAGAATTTGCGAGCTGATGCGAATAGAGCTGAGCAACGCCACCATGCCGACGACCAGGCCGATATTGGTGATGTTGGAGCCGTAGGCATTACCCAGCGCGAGGCCAGGGTTGCCTTCGCTTGCCGCGATCACCGACACCGCCAGCTCGGGCGCGGATGTCCCGAAACCAATGACCAGAACGCCAATCAGCAGACTGGGTAATCCCAGGTGATTGGCTGTTGCGGCAGCACCTTCAACGAAGCGATCCGCGCTCCAGACCAAGACAACAAGCCCGGCAATGACGGCAGCGATAGCGAGAATCATTGAGACACCCTATGCGTTCGGAAAATTATCGTGGTCCCGGATTCAACCGGGTGATCGCACGAGTGGTTAAGGGCAAGCAGGATAGCGGAGTCAAAGGGTGCCGGAAAGGCGCAGAGGCAGGTCGCAGCGTTATGGATCAGAGGGTCTGCGCCCCTGGATCGACGCTTGCGTCGTGTCTGATCCGGATTTTATGCAGGAACCGCTCCAGGGTGCAAACAGGTGTCGACCGAATTCCATAATCGGGGAATCCTTGACCCAGATGCCGCTTTGTCGCATCGGATGGCAATTTCTACTCGGACCGAAAATCAGGATAATGGCGGTCAGTCACGTCACGTTGGGGCACAACCCCGGCGTGATCCTCAGATAAACCCTCGTTAAGGTGATCTTATCCATGACCGCGAGACAGGCAGATGTAGTACTCGTTGGGGGCGGCGTCATGAGCGCTACTCTCGGCATGATGCTTCGACAGCTCGACCCAGACATGAGCATCATCATGGTGGAACGTCTCGATCACGTTGCCCATGAGAGTACCGACGGTTGGAACAATGCAGGAACCGGCCACGCTGGTTACTGCGAGCTGAACTACACCCCCGCCACAGAAAATGGCGATGTAGCAATTGATCGGGCTCTGCAGATCAACGCCTCTTTTGAAATTTCCCAGCAGTTCTGGTCATTTATGGTTGAGGAAGGAATCCTTCCTTCGTCGCGCTCGTTCATCAACCGCACGCCTCATATGAGCTTTGTGTGGGGGCAGGGCGACGTGGACTATCTGCGTAAGCGTCACGAACGTCTCAGCGCACACCATCTTTTTGAGTCGATGGAATTCACGCAGGATCCTGAAATTCTGCAGCAGTGGATGCCATTGATCGTGCAGAATCGCGATCCCATGCAGACAGTGGCAGCGACCCGTGTACAGCACGGGGCGGATGTCGATTTCGGTTCTCTGACCCGCAGCATGGTGGATTATCTCAGCAAGCAGCCAAACTTTGAGCTTCTGCTGAGCCATCCGGTTCGCGGCCTGGAACGCAAGAACGATGGCAAGTGGGTTGTCCGCCTGCGCGACGACAACACGGGCCTAAGCCACGACATAGAGACTGGATTTGTCTTCCTCGGTGCTGGCGGTGGTGCCTTGCCCCTGTTGCAGAAGTCCGGTGTGAAGGAGGCTCAGGGCTACGGTGGTTTCCCGGTCAGTGGACAATGGTTAGTGTGCCGCAAGCCGGAAATCGTTGAGCAGCACCATGCCAAGGTCTATGGCAAAGCGCCGGTAGGCTCGCCTCCGATGTCTGTACCCCATCTCGATACCCGCATTATCAACGGACAGCCAGCGCTTCTGTTCGGTCCCTATGCCGGCTTCACCACCCGCTTCCTGAAGGAAGGTTCTATTCTGGATCTGTTTGGTTCGGTCAAGACCAACAATATTCGCTCCATGATGACGGCAGGAATGAGCAATATGGACCTGACCAAGTATCTGATTGGTGAGGTATTCCAGTCGCATTCGGCGAGGGTCGATGCGTTGCGTAATTTCTTCCCGACGGCAGAAGAGGATGACTGGGAACTGCGGATGGCTGGCCAGCGGGTCCAGATCATCAAAAAAGGTCCCGATGGCAAAGGCAAACTGGAGTTCGGTACAGAAATCGTGGCCACTGGTGATGGCTCTCTGGCCGCGCTGCTGGGTGCCTCGCCCGGTGCCTCCACGGCAGCTCACGCCATGCTGGATGTCCTAGAGCGCTGTTTCCCGGGCAAAATTAATACGCCGCAATGGCAGGATCGTTTGAAGGCCATGGTCCCGTCCTACGGCCGTAGTCTCGTCAATGATGCAGACCTGCTGAGGGAAGTGCGTGAGCGCACCCTCTCTGTACTCGGCCTTAAGCCCTGAAGGCGCATCCCTAGACGGACCCCAGTGCTGACTGGGGTCTGATTAAAGTCGGTTAATGTGATTTCATTGTTAGCCGGCTGCCCTTTCTCCCACTTTGCAACGTACCCCTAATCTTCTGTAGTTTGAAAATAAGCCGATCTGTCGTTTGAGAAGACACTGATCATCCTAATGGATTGCTTCAATAGAACAGGGGATATTCAATGGCATTTTCTGAACATAAGTACGATCCCGAAAAAGGTTACATCGCACTACTGGGCTGGTCCCTGAACGCGGTAGAGGCGGCTGCAAAGTTCGACAGACGCTACGTGGTCGTCGCGCCTGAGTGGGCAGAAGCCTACTGCACCGAGCACAATATTCCATTTCTGCCCTGGAACTTTGAACGTCTCAATGATCGCTCGTTCGAAATCGCCCAGACTCTTAAGGAGATGGGCGTCGACGTGGCGATTCCTCTGTTTGAGGAAACGGTCGAGTGGTCCGGCGCGATCAATGCGGTCCTGATGGACAAGCCCCGTTTATTCGGCCAGGCCATGTTGCTAAGGGACAAGGCACTGATGAAGCGCCGGGCACAACTCGGTGGCATTCGCGTCGGTATCTTCGAAGAAGCCCATGATCGCGACGACGTCATTCGGTTTCTCAAACGCGTCAATCAGACACTGCTCAAGCTTGACGGTGATCCGAACGACCCAATTCACCTCAAGGCCTTCGACAAGGCGGGTTGTCTGGGACACCGGGTCATTCGCACCCCGGACGAGGTCTACGCGATTCCTGATGAAGAGTTCCCGGTTTTGATGGAGTCACATCTGGATGGCTGGGAATTTGCGGTCGAGGCCTGGATTCACGATGGCAAAATCCGCTTCCTGAACATTTCAGAGTACGTGACGCTGGGCTATTCCGTGTTCGTGCCAGCGACCCCGGACCTTGAGAAGTATCGCGCTCAGATCACCGAGCAGATCGAGAAACTCATTAAAACCTTTGATATCGATTTCGGCTTCATCCATCCCGAATACTTCGTAACGAGCGATGGCACCATGTACTTCGGTGAAGTGGCTTATCGCCCGCCAGGCTTCAAGGTTTTCGAGCTTCTTGAGCGTTCCTATGGCTTCAACGCCTACCAGGGCATGATTCTGGCGTTTGATCCGAAGACCACGGAAGAAGAAATTACCGCTTTCTTCCCGAAAGAGGTCGTCGACGCCAAGGGCCATGCTGGCTGCTTCGGTGTCTACCCGCGTCGCCGGGTGGTCAGTAAACTGGAAATCCCAGCGGAAACTGAGGATCACGACTATTTTGAAAGTCACGAACTGACCGCGCCGATGGAAAATACGGTGACCAAGCGCACCGCATTTGGTACACACTGGGGACTCGTCTACTTCTTCGGTGATGATCCTTACAAGATGCGCGATCTGCTGAAACACCAGGAAGATCTGGACTTTTACGTCTAACGTTCAGTCCAGACGAGAAATCCGGATTACGGCAAGGATGGACGCAATTGGATGAGTTTCAGTGACAGATGAACTGAGTCCTTCAGGTGAATCCAGGAACGAGGCGCAGCAAAGGGTGTCCGATAAATCAGCGACCGCCGCTTCAGCGGCGGATGCTGAACAGGTAGCTCGATTGTCTGATCGTGCTGCGCGGCTCGATGATGCCTTGACTTCGTTGGCGAATAGCGCGCCGTTCGCAAAGCCTGGTCGCTTGCCTCGGGTTCTTGAGAGTGCCCGACGGGTTCTTATGGAAACGGGTGGCTGCGAAGCGTTGGTCCAGCGAGCCGAACGTCTCGAAGCCGCAGGCGTCTTCGAAGGCTCGGACTGGAACCAACCAGAGATTCTCCTGGCGTCCCTGTCGTCGTTTTCACTGAAGAGCGATAGCAAGGACACGGTGGTTATCGAAGCGCTCAGTGAGTTGCGGCTTCTGGCCGTCGCTCAAGGCCGCTACGTCCATCCAAGAGTGTCCTCTGAGCAGGCGCAGCACTATCTGACTCAGGTGCTTGCGGTCAATCTGGATCTTTTGTTTGGTGCCAGTTCCGAAGCCGAGCGGGAAATTCAGGGTCGACTGGCGCTCATTAGTCGCTCGGTGATCCGTCATCTCGCTGAGCAGATCGGCTACGAACACATCATGGGCCAGCTGGTGAACGAGATCTGGAGAATTCTCCAGCAAAGGCCAATTGAAGTGGCCAATGTTCGCCAGATGATCACCCATATCGCGGTATGCCGTGCCAATCCCACCATGGACCTGGGCGGCGGTGGCCATGGCGCGGACCGTCTGATCAGCAGCCTGTTTGGTCCCACTCATGCTTGCCGGGAAGATCCGGGCGTCGAAGTCTATCTGGACAGGCTCCTCACACTCGATAATTCGGCGCTACAAAGCGAGGCCATCGGTTTCGCACGGGCAATGCACGATACGGGGCTGGTATCGCCGTACCATGCGGCATTCCTACGCTTCATTCTTGAACGGCGCGAATCGCTGTTATCCGAAGCGCTTGGGCTTTCGAGCACGGGCCGCGACTGTCTGCTCTGTTACAGCTCTCTGGTTAAAGCGCTGATCGAGGGCGGGATCTATCCCCAGACCTGCCAGGGTATCTACGGACTTTCTCAGATTCTCGAACGCGGCATTCTTTACCAGCCGCCCGTCGCGCCAGGGCTCTGGAGGCAGATCAACCTGCCACTCAGCCCGGAGGCGGCCCAGCGGCTCACTCTGGCCTACGGACATGTTCCCGCCCCTGAAGCCTGGTTGCTGATGGGCGTGTTGTGCATGCTCGGTCAGCCGTTAGGCGTAGGCCAGGGCAACAATCCTACTTGCCAGTCGGCCCGCGCACTGTCGATGTTTTCCCACAACGATCCGGACTATCTGCTGCAGATGGTCGCCTGGGCCGGGCGTGACGACGAAGTCGTCATGCATTTTGAAGGCAAGAGCATTTCCTCAAAAGACAGTCTCTCAGGCGTGGCGCAGTCAGTCGCTCTGGATCTGGATCCTGTGTCGCTGATCGTTGTGCCTCACCTGGATCGCATTTATGCGGAAATGATCCGTTGTTGCGAGGGCCGGGAGGGCGATCCGCACCGCTGGGTGAATCCTGAGTTCCACGGCTGGTGGTGTTGGCGCGGGTTCCGTATCAATGTGGATGTTGCGACGGGTCAGCTGATCGATCTCGACGCGTTTCTGCGGCATTTCTATGTGAGCTATCACCCGTTCTACAACGGCAATCAGCCCCTGATTCATCCGCAGCCTGCGGGCATAGCTGTGACCGATAGCGCCGGACGCTTCATAGGCTGGCATGCCATCACGATCCAGCGGGTTGCGATGGACCCGACCGGTGTCGTGCGGGTTTACTTCTTCAATCCCAATAACGACAGTGGTCAGAACTGGGGCGATGGCCTGGTAGTCTCGACCGCGAACCACGGCGAACGCTTCGGAGAAGCCTCCTTGCCGTGCGAAGAATTTGTGTCGAGGCTCTACATCTTCCATTACGATCCCCTGGAGAAGGGCCTCACAGCGGACGTTCCAGAGGATGAGTTGGCACGTGTGACTGAGCGGGTGCATCGCACATGGGGTGCGGACCGTATCCCGGTGGATGATTTCCAGGCCAGCGACGGAAATCCCTAAAGCCAACGCTCAGCACCTTCCAGTCGAGCCAGCCTAGTCAACCGGGCCAACCGAGCGCATCGCCGCTTTCAACTGATTGAAACGGATCTTGGGGGGCTTTCTTTTGCGCTGAAATGGTGCAGAGACTACTGCGCTGCTCCTTCATGAAACCGGATTCCATCACCTCTGATTTGCCAGAGCACCGCGATGCACGCGGGCTGCTCGCTCGCACCCAGTGCGAGGGGTTATCCCGGCCTTAAACGGGTTCATTTCTCTGATCGCACCGTGATGGCACGCTTATGGCATTTAACTTATGGACATTGATTCATGTTCGTAAGAGGCGATTATGGTGAAGAAGCCCGGTTTTTTCTTATCAGTTGTTGTGACAGCTCTGCTGGCGGTGATGAGTCTCTTCATGCCGGCGCATGCCGACGGTCTCAAGGACATCATGGAAGAGGGCGTCATCAAAGTCGCGGTGCCTCAGGATTTCCCGCCTTTTGGTAGTGTTGGCGTGACCATGAAGCCGCAGGGCTATGACATTGATATGGCTCAATTGATTGCGGACAAGCTCGATGTGGAGCTTGAGCTGATTCCGGTGACCAGCGCCAACCGCATTCCCTTCCTCACCACTGGCAAAGCTGACCTGGTCATTTCCAGCCTTGGCAAGAATCCAGATCGCGCCAAAGTCATCGACTTCTCTGATGCCTACGCCCCTTTCTTTAATGGAGTATTCGGCCCGAAAAAAACGGCAGTGGAATCGGCTGATGATCTTGATGGCAAGATCATTGCCGTGACTCGAGGGTCTATCGAAGACCTCGAGCTCTCCAAGATTGCTCCCGACAGCGCGACCATCAAGCGCTTCGAGGATAACAACTCAACCATAGCGGCCTATCTGTCAGGCCAGACGGACCTGATCGCGACCGGTAACGTCGTCGCCGCCACGGTCGCTGAGAAAGCAAAGGGCAGTGATCTGGTCGTGAAATTCCTGATCAAGAACTCACCCTGCTATGTTGGCGTGGCCAAAGGCGAGGATGCGCTGATGGCCAAGGTGAATGAGATCATTGCTGAGGCCAAGCAGGATGGCAGCCTCAACAGCATCTCCGAGAAGTGGCTCAGCCAGCCCTTGCCGGAATCCCTCTGAGAATAGTGTCGGCGCACCCTCTAACGGGCTGCGCCGACGCACTCCGCCCAGCGATACATCAAATCACGTTGGTTCTGTCAGGACTGACTTCCAATTGACTCCGTCGTCCATGTGAGGGCCCGTGGCTTATCAACTGGATTTTGCTCCAACGCTGGAGTACTTCCCGCTGCTTCTGGAAGGCGCAGGATTTACCCTGGCACTTACAGCGGTTGGCAGCGTCGTCGGAATTGCGCTGGGTATCGTCTGCGCCATCTGCCGGGCCTGGCAGATCAAGCCATTCTGCTGGCTGGCCACCGGCTACGTCGAACTCATACGCAATACGCCTTTTCTGGTGCAGCTGTTTTTCATCTTCTTCGGCTTGCCGGAAATGGGAGTGCGAATGAATGAGTGGCAGGCAGCGGTGCTTGCCATGATTATCAATCTCGGCGCATATTCCACGGAAATCATTCGGGCGGGTATCCAGTCCACCACCCGAGGGCAGATCGAGGCGGCCGCTTCTCTTGCCATGGGGCGCGCTCAGATTTTCTACCATGTGGTCCTGAGGCCGTCTCTACAAAGAGTCTGGCCGGCGCTGTCCAGTCAGGTGATTATTGTGATGCTGGGTTCGGCAGTCTGCTCGCAGATTGCGACTGAAGAACTGACTTTTGCGGCCAACTTTATCCAGAGCCGCAACTTCCGGGCCTTTGAGACCTACACGGTCACCACCATTATTTACTTCCTGATGGCGCTCGGTATTCGCCAGATATTTAATCTGATCGGCCGCTATATCATTGTCCGCCGCCCGGCAGGAGGTCGCTGATGATTCAGTTTACTCTTGCCGATATCCTGGCGGGCCTCTGGACCGGTTTTCAGTGGACGATTCTTTTATCACTGCTGGCGTTTGTGCTTGGCGGAATCGTCGGACTGCTGATTCTGTTCGCGCGGATTACCAAGAGTCGTGCCCTGCAATGGTTCGCCCGTATCTACATTGAGGTCTTCCAGGGAACGCCACTGCTGATGCAGCTGTTTATGCTGTTTTTCGGTATCGCGCTCCTGGGCATTGATGTGTCGGCCTGGCTGGCCGCGGCGGTTGGTCTCACGCTATTCACCAGCGCTTTTCTTGCGGAGATCTGGCGAGGTTGTGTTGAGGCCATTTCCAAAGGTCAGTGGGAGGCGTCCGCCAGCCTGGCGTTCAATTATCGCGAACAGATGCGCTACGTGATACTGCCCCAGGCCATGCGTATCGCCATTCCGCCGACCGTCGGTTTTTCCGTGCAGGTGGTTAAGGGCACGGCGGTTGCGTCTATCATCGGTTTCACTGAGCTCACCAAAACCGGAACCATGATCGCCAACGCAACGTTTGATCCATTCCTCGTTTACGGCCTGGTTGCACTTGGTTACTTCCTGCTGTGCTGGCCACTCTCTCTTCTCGCCCGACTCCTGGAGCACCGTGTCAATGGCCCTGGTAAAGCTTGATTCCATCCAGAAATACTTCGGTTCGCTGCACGTACTCAAGGGGGTATCCCTTGAGGTCAAGCAGGGTGAAGTGGTGACTATTATCGGCCGCAGTGGTTCGGGAAAAAGCACTCTGCTGAGGACAATTAACGGCCTCGAAGGCATTGATGACGGTTCGATTTATGTCGACGGTGCTGAAATGATCGCGGGGCAGAAGGATTTGCGGGCCCTGCGGATGAAAGTGGGTATGGTCTTCCAGCAGTTCAATCTGTTCCCCCATCTTAGCGCCGGGGAAAACGTGATGCTGGCGCTGACCGTTGTCAAAAAGATCAGCAAAGCAGAGGCCCGTGAAAAGGCCATGGCGGCTTTGGTGAAAGTGGGATTGGCCGAAAAGTTCGATGCCTTTCCGGATCAGCTTTCCGGTGGTCAGCAGCAGCGAGTCGCCATTGCGCGGGCTCTGGCGATGGAGCCCAAGGTGCTGCTATGCGACGAAATAACCTCTGCTCTGGACCCTGAGTTGGTCAGCGACGTCCTCAACGTTGTACTTCAGCTGGCGAAAGAGGGCATGACCATGGTTATGGTTACTCATGAAATGCGCTTTGCTCGCGATGTCAGTAACACTCTGGTGTTCATGCATCACGGCAAAGTCCATGAAATCGGTGATCCAAACGAACTGTTCGACAATCCCAAAACGCCAGAGATGGCCGCATTCGTCAAATCGGTGGTCTGACAAACGCTTGCCTAAAACAAGGAAAACCCGGTGGGAGTGCGGCTCCCACCGGGTTTTCTGGCTTCACGGCGAATACCCTCTCTGTCGATTCAGGCCGCTTTTTGTCCCTGCGCCTTGGCAGCGGTGTTGACCACTACCTTGTCACCTTCGAGCTTGACCTCATAAACCGGAACACCAACGTCGTCTTCCAGGCACTGACCGGTAGTCAGGCTGTAGTGCTGCTTGTATAGCGGCGAAGCAATAACGACTTCTCCTTTCAGATCGCCCACGATTCCGCGAGCCAGCACATTGGCCTTGGAAATCGGATCGTAGTGACCGATGGCGTAAAGTTCCGGGGACTCCTCCGGCAGCCAGAAAATGGCGACGGGGCCGGCGCTTGTCCATACGGCAATACCTGAGTTGGCAACCAGATCAGACTTTTGGCAAACCTCTTGCCATTGCGCTTGTTCAGACATGATGTGACTCCTTTTTTTCGAAATCCGGTCGGCCGACGGGAAGGCAGTGTCCATCCCCATCGGCCGATAGGCCCTGTTCAGGGCATTATTATTTTGCGGCGACCACTTCTTCTGAATCCGCCGGACGACGCTGGTCACGTTCACGCATCCAGTGCTGAACGGGATCCTTGCGGCTGGGCTCGTTGACGAACTCACGGAAACGCTTGCGCTTTTCCGGATCTTCAACGGCGCTCTTCCACTCGCACTGGTAGGTGTCGACGATGTTCTGCATGTGTTCTTCGAGTTCTGCACCGATACCCAGGCTGTCCTCAAGAACGACCTTCTTCAGATACTCGAGACCTCCCTCGAGACCTTCCATCCACACACTGGTGCGCTGCAGACGATCGGCTGTGCGGATGTAGAACATCAGAACCCGATCGATGGTCTTGATGAGTTCCGCATCGCTCAGATCAGTGGCGAACAGATCGGCATGACGCGGACGCATGCCGCCATTGCCACAAACGTAGAGGTTCCAGCCATTTTCCGTGGCGATCACGCCAATGTCCTTGCTCTGCGCTTCCGCACATTCACGGGTACAGCCGGAGACGGCGAACTTGAGCTTGTGAGGGGCACGCAGGCCCTTGTAGCGATTCTCGATGTGGATGGCCATACCCACACTGTCCTGCACGCCGTAGCGGCACCAGGTACTGCCCACGCAGGACTTCACGGTACGGGTGGATTTGCCATAGGCGTGACCGGTTTCGAAGCCGGCCGCAATCAGTTTTTCCCAGATTTCCGGCAGCTCGCTCAGGGTGGCGCCGAACAGATCGATCCGCTGACCACCGGTGATCTTGGTATAGAGATCGTATTCCTTGGCGACCTCGCCCAGGGCGATCAGCTTTTGTGGTGTGATTTCACCGCCTGGCACCCTCGGCACGATAGAGTAGGTGCCGTTCTTCTGCATGTTCGCCATGAAGGTGTCGTTGGTGTCCTGCAGCGGTATGTGATCAGAAGCGAGAATGTTGTCGTTCCAGCAGCTCGCCAGAATTGAGCCAACCGCAGGCTTGCAGATGTCACAGCCACGACCGCGGCCGTGATCTCGCAACAGGGTGCTGAAAGTGCGGATGCCGTTGACTTTCACCAGATGGAAAAGCTCCTGGCGGCTGAAGGGGAAGTGTTCGCAGATGTCTTTGCTGACTTCAACGCCGCGCTTCTCAAGCTCGTTATCCACGATCTTCTTGAGCAGCGGAGCGCAGCCACCGCAGCCGGTGCTGGCCTTGGTTTCGCCCTTGACGCTGGCCAGATCACAGCAGCCGTTGTCGATGGCGCCACAGATATCGCCTTTGGTGACGTTGTAGCAGGAGCAGACGCCGGCGGTGTCTGGCAGAGCGTCGGGGCCCAGAGTGGCACCGCCGCCCTGGCTTTCCGGCAGGATCAGCGCTTCTGGACTTTCCGGCAGATCAATCTCGTTGAGCGCATATTGCAGCAGGGTATCGTAAGGACCGTTGTCACCCACGAGGATGGCACCCAGCAGCTTCTTGCTATCGGCGCTGATAACCATGCGGCCATAAGTGCCAGCGCGTTCGTCATGGAAGCGAATATTGCGGCAGCCCGGCGTGGTGCCGTGGGCATCACCGATGGAGCCAACGTCGACGCCCAGCAGTTTCAGCTTGGTGCTCATGTCGGCACCGGTAAACGCCGCATCAGGATCGGCGTTCAGGCGTGCGGCCAGGGTGCGGGCCATGGTGTAGCCGGGTGCCACCAGGCCATAGATGCGGTTCTGCCACAGCGCACACTCGCCAATAGCGAAGATCTGCGGATCAGACGTCGTGCAGGCATCATCAACAACGATACCGCCACGCTCTCCGAGTTCCAGACCACATTCCCGCGCCAGCGTGTCCTGGGGGCGGATACCGGCTGAAAACACGATCAGGTCGGTCTCGAGATGGGTATCGTCGGAAAAGTTCATGCGCAGGCGTGCGTTCTGGCCTGGGACTATGTCTGTCGTGGCCTTTTCAGTGTGCACTTCCACGCCCAGTTCCTGGATCTTGTGCTTGAGCAGCGCGCCGCCTTCGGCATCCAGCTGGACCGGCATCAGGCGGGGAGCGAACTCCACGACATGAGCGTTCAGGCCGAGATTTTTAAGCGCATTGGCGGCTTCCAGTCCCAGCAGGCCGCCACCGACCACGACACCAATCTTGCCGCCTTCGGCACTGGCACGGATCTGGTCCAGATCTTCAAGGGTGCGATAAACCAGGCAGTGTTCCTGATCCTTGCCCGGAATCGGAGGAACGAAAGGATAGGAGCCGGTCGCCAGCACCAGAGCATCATAGGGGTAGGTGGCCTTGGGCGTGATGACCGACTGGTTGTCCCGATCAATTTTGGTTACCGCTTCGCCCGGATGGAAGTCAATTTTCATATTGACGTAGTCATCGAGGGTCGCGAGCGCCAGATCGGCGTGGGTAGAGCCGGTAAAGTATTCGGACAGATGAACGCGATCATAGGCGATCTGCTGTTCCTCCCCGAAGACCGTTACGGTCCACTCCTCGGCGGCCGGCGTAAGGGCAAACTGCTCAAGGAAGTGGTGTCCTACCATTCCATTGCCGATAACAATCAGTTGTTTCTTGCTCATGGCGTCTTCTCTCTCGTTCGGTCAGGCGTCGCAGTAAGCGGCGCCAAATGCCAGGCTGGATCTTGTGCTGCTGAGGTCCCTGCCGCTCAGCAGTTGCTCGAAATACCAGGGGCCATCGCGGGTTTCGCCCACGAGGATGGCGCCTTCCAATCGGTTGTTTTTGAGGATGAGGTGGCTGTAGTGCCCCAGATGGCTGTCCTCCCATACGACCGACTCGGTGTCGCTGCCGGCCTGGTTTCGTCCGCAGGAAAATATGGGGATGCCACTGATCTTCAGTCTTGTTGCGACGGCGCCTGGGCAGAAATCAGCCGTTTCGCCGCGTAAGTGACGAGCCAGGACATCCGCCTGCTGATAGACAGGATCAACCAGTCCGAAAGTCTGCTCGCCAAACTGGACGCATTCGCCAATGGCGAAAACGTTGGGGAGATTGGTGCGCAGTCGGGAATCAACGAGAATGCCTTTGTTGCAGGCAATACCGCAGCTGCGGGCAAGTTCTACGTTGGGGGTGATTCCGGTGGCAATCACAACCAGATCGGTGTCGATCCGGGTGCCGTCGGCGAGCTCGACTGCTTCGACGACGTCGTTGCCGAGAAGCTTGGAAGGGGAGCGGCCAGTATATACTTGCGTGCCGCGATCACGTAATACCGCTTCCAGCAAATTTGCTGCTTTTCTGTCCAGTTGTCGGTTCAGTAGCCAGTCGCTGCGGTGCACGACGCTGATCTGCATACCTCGCTGACGCAGACCTTCTGCGGCCTCAAGACCAAGAAATCCCCCGCCGATCACCACTGCCCGGCGCTGGTACCGGCTACGGGCAATCAGCTCTTCGGTGTCGCGGATGTCGCGGAACGACTGAACGCCTTTGAGGTCTTCGCCCGGCAATCCCAGCTGGGCCGGGCGGGAGCCGGTCGCGAATACCAACTGATCCCACTTCTGCGTCTGACCATCAGCTGTCACCAGCGTTCTGCCTTCGGGGTCCACCGCGACCACGGCACAATCGGTGTGCACGGTAACACCGTGATCGCTGAACCACTTCAGAGGCTGCAGGCTGATGGCTTCCAGCTCGGCGTCTCCGGCGAGAACCGATGACAGCAGAATCCGGTTGTAGGCGGTGGCGGATTCGGCACTGAAAACATGGATTTCGGTGTAGGGATGTCCCTCTGACGCAATCAGCTTCTCAATCAGTCGCTGACTGACCATGCCATGCCCGATGATTGCCAGTTTGAGAGATTGCATCCGCGAACTGCCTTCTCCAGAACAAAAAAACCGGAGCATTCAACCCGCGTATCAATGGGGAAGAATGGTCCGGCGCCAATGCCAACAACGATTTTCGGTTTTCCGATCATCCGTGATCGGAGAAGTCATCCTGACTAATTCGTAAGCGAAGGATGTGCCAATTTGTGATCAACAGTTAATTCAATCACTTGCTGTGCTCGCAACCTCAGGTTCAATCGGCGGTCGCACTCCAATGGCCCTTAAGCCGCCGTTTGTGCCCACTATTGGATCAGGCTCGCTTGAGCTTGGTGACGTTCGACGGCTCGTCTGAGTCCGGCTTGTCGCCCTTATCCGCCGATTTTTTCGAGTCGCCGTCCTTGCCCGGGAAGCGCTGCTTTTCGTAAAGGAAGCGCAGAACGTCCTGGCGATAGTGCACATAGGTCGGGTCGTCGGCCAGGGCTACTCGATCCCGAGGCCGGGGCAACTCAATGCGCAGATCTTCGCCGATAGTCGCGGCAGGCCCATTCGTCATCATGATGATTCGGTCAGACAGCAGCACGGCTTCGTCCACATCGTGCGTGATCATGATGACCGTGCTGTTCAGGTCCTGCTGAATCTCCATGAGGCTGTCCTGTAGATGCGCTCGGGTCAGAGCATCGAGCGCACCGAAAGGTTCATCCATCAGCAGTACTGTAGGCTTCATGGAAAGCGCTCGGGCAATGCCGACACGCTGCGCCATGCCGCCGGAGATTTCCCCCGGGCGTTTGTCCTTTGCGTGAGTCATGTTCACGAGCGCAAGGTTGTGCAGCACCCACTCCTTCACTTCCTTGCGGTTCATTGACTTGCGGAACACCTGGCGCACGGCCAGGGCCACATTCTCGTAAACCGTCAGCCAGGGCATAAGGCTGTGATTCTGAAAGACCACCGCTCGTTCCGGGCCAGGGGAGTTGACTTCATGGCCGTTCAGAACGCAGCCACCGCGGGAGGCCTGGAGCAAACCAGCCACGATGTTCAGCACCGTTGATTTGCCGCAACCGGAGTGGCCAATCAGGGAAACGAATTCGCCCTTGGCGATTTTGAGATTGATGTCCTGCAGTGCGGTGAATGAGCCTTTGGGAGTCTCAAAGACCATGTCCACGCCGGTGAGTTCGAGATGAGGTTTGTTCATGGTGAGCTTCCCTTATTTGTTCCAGGATACTTTGCGCTGGAGCATGAGCATGATTCGATCCAGCAGATAGCCGATGAAACCGATGGTCAGTACGGCGACCATGATCCGGCTCAGTGACGCGCTACTGCCGTTCTGGAATTCGTCCCAGACAAATTTTCCGAGGCCAGGATTCTGAGCGAGCATTTCAGCGGCGATCAGGACCATCCAGGCAATGCCCAGGGAAATCCGCAGACCTGTAAAGATCTGGGGCACGGCGGAAGGCAGGATCACCCGGCGGCAGTGAGTCAGAAATGGCAACTGAATCACTCGGGATACATTGATCAGATCTGGATTGACTGATGCCACGCCCTGGCTGGTATTGATCAATGTCGGCCAAAGGCTGCATAGAGTTACCGTGATCATGGAGGTGATGAACGATTTCTGGAACATCGGATCGTCCGAAACATAAACGGCGGATACCACCATGGTGACCAGTGGCAGCCAGGCCAGTGGTGAAACCGGCTTGAAGAGCTGTATCAGCGGATTCGTAGCAGCGGCCACGTAACGGTTCATGCCGATAATGATGCCCGCTGGAACCGCAATAATCGTCGCCACAAAAAATCCGGACAGAACGGTAATCAGACTTGTGATGATCTGGTCGAAGAAGGTCGGGGCACCCGGATAAGGCCGGATGCTGACCTCAGCTGCAGGATTCTGTTCGAGAATTCGCTCGTTTCGCTGCTCCTGCATTGAAATAAACTTCTCGGCGCGTGCCTGCTCATTCTGGTGTTCGTCCCAGAGTGTGCCGGCCTGCTCCCAGACGTTCGCAGGCGAAGGAAACTGTCCCAGAGAGGTATCCACCATGGGCGCAGTCACTTGCCAGAACAGCAGGAACAATGCGATGCCGATGGTCGGCAGCGTCAGGTTCTGAAGCAGAGCCTGACCACTGAACTCCGGCAGTTTCGCTTTGAGCTTCTGCAGTAGCGGAGTGGACGATGCGTAGGTTGTCATGGTGGAGCCTCCTGAGAACTCGTATTCCGTTCTTAAAGTTTGGTATCGCCTTTGAGGCCAATTTCAAAGCTGTCGATGTAGGCGTTCGGCTCAAGCGGAGTGAATTTCACGCCGTCGATCAGCTCACCCTGCTGGGGACGTACATAGTTATCTGCGCCCAGCTCAGGGAAGGCGCTGGCTGGCAGAGTGCCATCGTCGATCAAAGACTTTGCCGCTTTCTCGTAGATATCCTTGCGATAAACCTTTTCAGCAATTTCCTTGTACCAGCTGTCCGGCTTGGGCTCGGCGATCTGGCCCCAGCGACGCATCTGGCTCAGATACCAAATGGCATCGGAAGGGTAGGGGTAGGTGGCGTAGTAGCGGAAGAACACGTTGAAGTCCGGTACAGAGCGCGTGTCGCCTTTCTCGTACTCAAACGTACCGGTCATGGAGTTTGCAATGACTTCCTCGTCAGCACCAACGTAGTTAGGACGGGAAAGCATTTTGACCGCTTCCTCGCGATTGGCGTTGTTGTTCTCGTCCAGCCAGTAGGCCGCCCGAATCATGGCGCGCAAAAGACGCAGGTGAGTGTTCGGGTTTTTTTCTGCCCACTCTTCGGTGACGCCGAAGACCTTTTCTGGGTTGTTCGGCCAGATTTCGTAATCGGTGATGACCGGGACGCCGATACCCTTGAACACGGCCTGCTGGTTCCAGGGCTCACCTACGCAATAGCCCTTGATAGTGCCAGCTTCAAGCGTTGCGGGCATTTGTGGCGGCGGAGTCACGGACAGAAACACGTCAGCCTGCAGGGTGCCGCTGGTGTCACCTTTGTGGGGCGCGTAGTAACCGGGGTTGAGACCGCCGGCGGCCAGCCAGTAGCGCAGCTCGTAGTTATGGGTGGAAACCGGGAACACCATACCCATGTTGAAGCGCTCACCCTTTTTCTTGTAGGACTCAACCACCGGGGCCAGGGTGCTTGCACTGATCGGGTGCTGAGGCTTGCCGTCGCTGTTCTTGGGAATCTGCTTTTTCATTTCCTCCCAGACATCGTTGGCTACGGTGATGCCGTTTCCGTTCAGATCCATACTGAACGCGGTAATGACGTCTGCCTGGGTGCCAAAACCGATAGTGGCTCCCAGAGGTTGGCCTGCCAGCATGTGAGCGCCGTCCAGCTCGCCAGTGATGACGCGGTCCAGCAGTACTTTCCAGTTCGCCTGCGCCTCCAGCTCAACGAAAAGACCCTCGTCCATGAAGAAGCCTTTTTCCCAGGCAACCGCCAGGGGTGCCATGTCTGTCAGCTTGATAAAGCCGAATTTGAGATCGGGCTTCTCTGCTTCCCCGATTTTCTCCGGGGCTGCCAGCGCAGGCTGGGTGATGGCGGCAACAAAAGCCGTTGCCAGGGACAGCATTTTCAATTTCATTGGTCACTCCGTTTCGGATTTACTTCAACGTGATTTGCCGGGTCCTGTTCAGCCCTGGCTTGCCAATCCAAGTCATTGAGGCAAAAAAAAACGCCTGCCCCATCGGGACAGGCGTCAGTGCCTAGAGAAACTCTTTCAGTTGAGACATGCATCCGGCGTCGGACCGGCCGTGACGTCAGGTTCCTTCCTGGAACCGTTCAGGGCCGCACATATCTCTAGTAGCTCATTGACGTACTTAGCAGACAGTGTGCCACCATTTTTAAGTGGCTGTATTTAATTGAAAAAGTATTATTTTTGCCCGCTTGTATGTCAAAGCGACTGACCTTTTCGGCCATGTTTTGATGCATCTGCACCACATATGCACCAATAGTTTGCAGTGAGTCTCCCAAGTTTGGGGTGATTAGTCGTTTCAGCTCCGCTCGCTGCGTGGAGCAGATTTCTTCAGTGTTTCGAAGGCCACATATTCCTTCCGGGAGTCGCCAGTCATGAACTCTCGACATCCATTCTCGCTCTGTGTGGGCAGAGGCAGGCCCATGCTTTCAGCCGTCCGGCGGTAGATATCCGGTCGATAGATCTGGCCCAGTTGCTGACGCGCACTCACGTCAAGGATCTGGCGCTGGGACAGGCGATCAGTCAACCAGTGCGCCTGAGATAGCCAGGGAAAATTGGCATTCTCGGCGAAGAAGTGCTGGTTCAGGCTCGGGTGGAAAAGATGGAATCGCTCATCGCCGAGCTTTCGCAGCGACGAGCCAAGATACTGTTCCGAAGCCAGCATCTCCTTGAGTCCGGCAGAGTGTACCGATTCGTCCAGCCAGCGACACGCCCGGATGAGCGCGCGCAACAGGGCTTCATGCACATCCGGGTGCTGGTCTGCCCAGTCTGATCGCATCCCCAGCACCTTTTCCGGCGCGTTAGGCCAAATCTGGTGACCGGAGTGGAGGATGGTTCCAAGTCCTTCCTGCTCAAGCAGGCTATTCCAGGGCTCTCCTACGCAACAGCCTTCAATGGTTCCTGAACGGAAGGCATCAATCATGCGGGTTGGCGGGACAGGGACGATCGAAAAGCAATCGGGCGATTCTGTGCCGAGCGAGTCGATCCAGTCCCGCAACTGCAAGTCGTGACTCGACCAGGGAGCAACAGAGGCGAGTTGGATAGGGTGGCCTCTGCGTGTCGCCAGGTCGGCCAGAATCTGGGCGCTGGTCACCGGCTTGTCTGCGCAGCCACCGTTATCGACGATGCTCTGATAGAGCGGTCGAGAAACAGTGATCCCGTTACCGTTACGACTCAGGACCAGCCCTACGGTAATCGGAACCTTCGGGCGGTCGGAGGCCATTGCCATGGCGATGGGCATTGGCGCCAGCATGTGGGCACCGTCGAGCAGGCCAAAGGACACCTTGTCCCGCAACGACGCCCAGGAGTTCTCCCGGACCAGTTCCACGTCGAGGTTTTCGTCGCGGAAAAAACCCAGTTCGTGAGCGACGATCAGCGGAGCGCTGTCGAGCAGCGGGACAAAACCGAGCCGAATACGAAAGCTTCGCAGTGTTTTTAGTGAGGCTACGGTCGGACTTTTGGTGGTCATTTCATGTCTCAGGAGGCGCGCTTGACCCGTTCAGTCGCCGCTTGTTCCTTAGCGGTTGAAAGAAGGTCTATAACGCGCTTCGCGACTTGTGGTATCCGTTCGCCGCGATCCATCGCGGTTTTCTGGAGGATCCGATAGGCCTGAGCTTCATCGCACCCTTCGCGTTTGATGATCAGGCCCTTGGCGCGGTCGATCAGCTTTCTGTCTTCCAGTGCAGTGCGGGTCTGTACCAGTTCTTCGCGCACCGCCTGGAACGCTTCGAATTGGGCTACGGCCATATCAATAATAGAACGCACTCTGTCTGGCCGCACGCCGTCGGCCACATAGGCGCTGACGCCTGCGCGGACCGCTGCCTGGATTGTGTCTCGGTCGCCGGGTTCATTGGCGAAAAACACGATCGGGCGTGGGGCATGCGTGTTCAGTGTACTCATGTTTTCCAGAGTATCACGATCCGGAAGGTCCATATCGATGATGACCATGTCTGGCTCATCTTTGGCGACAGCCGCAGTCAAACCGCTGGCGTTCGGACGCTGGTTGATTACCTGGTGCCCTTCCTGTTCCAAGGCGATGCGAACTGTTTCGGCGCGCACCGGATCGTTATCGATCAGCAGAATCTTCATGGTTTCATTGGCGGTCATGGCTCGATTCCTCATTCGTGCAGACGCTGTTCAAAGCAATTCCTCGGCCAACTTACGAAATGTTACACAGAGCCAAAGGTTTGAGTGTTTTTCAATCAATTTAGTGGCTTGAAGCTGCCTGAATTTCGCCCCAAAACTGTGCCGACAGGGATTTTCTGCCCTTATTTGGTGGCGCATGGCGCTAGCGAGATTGGAAGTCTGAGCGTTTACAGACCGTCAGTCCGGATCGCCGGGGCACTGAGATTCTGAATTGAATCAGGTATACCCAGGCAGGAGGGCCAGTCGCGTTGGCGGATCTGTGGCCGAGGTCCGCTGATTGGCCTTGTCCTTGCTTAGATAGAATGACAAGACAGGTACGAAAGCAGTAAAGTGTTTTGCTGTTCTCAATGGGTCCTGCTTTTAAGAACAGGCCCTGCTGTCGTAGATAGAATTATCGATGAACCGGCCGACTTACTTTTTGGCCGCACGAACACGACTGACTGATCACTCAAATTACCGGCATCGATGCCCGGCCAGACCACGTGAGTTTCCTACGAGGAACAAGCGAGGCCTGCCCGGGCTTTTCTGTTTGGACGCGAGCGGCGCGGTTCAAGATCGTTGAATTGAGGAATTTCGGAGGCTTTGTGACTCAACCGCCAACAACCGGCTGCCAATCCACCTGCCCCTATTGCGGCGTCGGGTGCGGCGTTGTGATGCCTGACGGCGGCGAAGCCACGCTGGGCGACCAGAGCCATCCAGCCAATTTCGGGCGATTGTGTGTCAAAGGCTCCAGTCTTCACGAGACGCTAGGCACTCAGGGCCGACTGATGCACCCGGAAATCGCGGGCGAGCAGGTCTCATGGCCAAGTGCCATTGATGCTGTGGCGGCTCGGATAGCCGAGTCGGCCCGTGAATATGGTCCTGAGTCTGTCGCTTTCTACCTGTCGGGACAGTTGCTGACCGAGGATTACTATCTCGCCAACAAGCTGGCGAAGGGGTTTATCGGGACTCCTCATGTCGACACCAATTCGCGGCTGTGCATGTCTTCAGCGGCAGCGGCTCACAAGCGCGCTTTTGGGGCGGATATCGTGCCGGGTTGCTACGAAGATCTGGAGCTGGCTGACTTGCTGGTCATCACCGGTAGCAACGCCGCCTGGAACCATCCAATTCTCTATCAGCGTATGAAAGCGGCGGGGCGGAAGGGCCGTCGTGTGGTGGTGATCGACCCCCGGCGGACGGCAACCACTGAGCTGGCGGATCTCTTTCTGCCTCTGAAACCGGGCACAGATGCGGTGCTTTTTAACGGATTGCTGATGGCGATCAGTCAATCCAAAGCCCTGGACCTGGCTTATCTGGAGGCTCACTGCAGTGGATACGACGGAGCGCTGGCGGCAGCGCAGGAAAGTGCACCAACCGTCGCCGATGTGGCGCGAATCTGCGAGTTGCCCGAGGCGGATGTGGCCCGCTTCTATGACTGGTTCATTGAGACTCCTCGCTCGCTGACTTTCTTTTCCCAGGGCATTAACCAGTCCGCCAGCGGCACGGATAAAGGCAACGCCATCATCAATTGCCATCTCGCTACCGGTCGGGTGGGTAAGCCCGGGGCGAGCCCCTTCTCCATTACCGGGCAGCCGAACGCCATGGGCGGTCGTGAAGTCGGCGGCCTTGCCAATACGCTCGCCGCTCACATGGAATACGACAAACCCGGAGACCGGGAACGGGTTATCCAGTTCTGGGAAGCCCCGTCATTGCCATCAGGACCGGGGCTGAAGGCGGTTGATCTTTTTGAGGCCGTTCATAACGGCAAAATAAAGGTGTTGTGGGTTATGGCGACCAATCCCGCGGTGAGCCTGCCGGACAATGCCCGTGTACGGGAAGCGCTGGATCGCTGTGAAACGGTGATTGTGTCCGACTGCGTGCGAGACACCGACACCACCGCCTACGCCGACATTCTGCTGCCGGCCAGAGGATGGGGCGAGAAAGACGGTACGGTGACCAATTCTGAGCGTCGAATTTCTCGCCAACGCGCTTTCCAGAAATCCTCAACAGAAGCCATGCCTGACTGGTGGATACTCAATGAGGTCGGTAGGGCGCTTGGGTACAAGCAGGCATTTGCTTTTACCTCTGCTGCCGATGTGTTCCGCGAGCACGCGGCGCTGTCGGCTTACGAGAACGATGGTCGTCGCCCCTTTAATCTCGCTGGCCTTCGGCATATCAGCGACGAAAGCTACGACCAACTCAAGCCGGTGCAATGGCCGGTGTTGGCCGACCCTGTGCTGGGCACAGCCCGTCTGTTCGGCGATGGTCGCTATGCGACGCCAGATCGCAGAGCTCGATTCATTGCCATAAGGCCACAGGCACCGGCACAGCAACCAGGGCCTGAGTACCCGCTGGTGGTCAATACCGGGCGAATACGCGATCAGTGGCACACCATGACCCGGACGGGACGGGCGCCACGGCTGTGGAATCATCTGCCCGAGCCGTTCATCGAGATTAACCCGCGCGACGCGATGAGAGCGGGCGTCACTGATGGCCAGTTGGCTCAACTTGAGGGCCCCTCCGGTCGGTTTACCGGCCGTGCTCGTGTGACGGATGCTGTGCGACAGGGCGACGTTTTCGTACCGATCCACTGGAACCGCCAGTTTTCTGGAGAAGCGCTGGCCTCCGATCTCATTGCGCCTGTTACAGACCCGTTTTCGGGGCAACCCGAGTCGAAGCATGGCTGCGCGCGACTGAAGGCACTCCACAGTGCCTGGGAAGGCCGCCTGCTGCTGGCTGAAGACAAACCGCCTCACAGGGAGATGGCTTACTGGGCGAAAGCGGTTTTCCCCGCCTGTGCCAGTTACTGGCTGGCTGGGGAGAAACCACTCAACTGGCCGGATTATTTTGCCGGGTTGCTGGGCGAAAAGCCCCAGCTGGTCATGCACGATCCGGCGCGTGGCGGCTATCGGGCGGCCACCTTTGCAGGTGGCCGTCTCAAAGCCGTACTGATTATCGAGCCTTCCAGTCAGACGTTGCCTGATCCCGCCTGGCTGGCCAGTTGTTTCGCCATGGAGACGCTGGATGGGGCGACTCGTCGTAAGCTACTGGCCGGACGGGATGCGGAATTGCCAGACACAGGCGCAATTGTCTGTAGCTGCTTCCAGGTAGGCGAGATAACGATACGCCAGGCGGTGGAGGCCGGCGCGAAGGATACCGAGTCACTGGGCCTGGCGCTGAAATGTGGTACTAACTGTGGCTCCTGTATTCCCGAACTGAAGCAGCTGATTTCGGCTGTTCAGGTTCAGCCAGTCGAAGCGGATGGCTAGGTTTGGTCAATTGATGTGTGAGTGCTATGTGACCAGTCTGGTTACTCGTGGTTACTATTTTTGCTGAAAAAATAATTATAAATCCTAAGCTTCCCGGATTCGTCACCTATACTTTCGCGATAAATGATGTACCGGAAGAGGTTCATGACGGATCGCCCCCGCGTCTACGCGCCCCTGACCATATCTTTGATGTTTATGCTCTTTTTCAGTTTGCCCCTGTTGGCCGACGATATGGGCGAGCCTCTGCATGTGGCCGATTTAGAGCATGTGCATCGCGTGTCGGTGCATCCCGAGTTCCTTGCCGGTGCTAAAACCCACTCCCTTCACTCGGTGATGCAATCTGTCCCGGAGAATGCCTGGAAACAGCTGCCATTAGCGCGTACCAATTATCCGGCGGTGTCTTCCGGCTACTGGCTTCGATTCACCGTCACGGGATTGGCTGCGCGGGCTGGCCCCACCTTCGTGCAACTGGCGTACCCTCATCTGGATTATGTGGATTTCTATGCCCTCAACGACGGGGAAATCCTCAGCAGCTACTCGACCGGGGACCGTTATGACTTCGACACCAGGCCAGTCGATCATCGGGATTTTGTTTTCCCTATCTCCAGTGGTGACCTGGACACGGTAGAGATTTATTTGCGCGTCGAAACCAGCGGACTGTACCGGTTGCCTTTGACCGTGACTGATGAGCTGGGCCTGGAGCGTAACGATAAGCTCATCTATCTGTTCTACGGTGTACTCTTCGGAGTGTTCGCGCTGATGATCCTCTACAGCACCACTTTGCTGATCAAGCTACGCGAACGGGTTTATTTTTACTTTCTCCTGTTTGTTATAGCGGCGGCTTTGCTGAGAGCGTGTTTTGAAGGTCTGGCATTTCAGTACCTTTGGCCCCAATCCCCCCAGTTTGCTAACCAGCTCCTGCTGCTGCTGAGTAATGTGATTCCATTACTGGGCGTGATGTTTATCCTCTGTTTCCTGGACATCGGCCGGTCCGGTAACCAGTTCGAGAAGGCGCTGCGCCCGATCAGTTGCGTGCTTGTCGCAGCCAATATCCTAGTGGGATTGGGCATCTCCTACAGTCTGTCGCTGACCATCAATTTTGCTGTGACTCTCCTTGCTGTGATGGCAAGCCTGTACCTGGGCTTCAAGGCGTTTCAGCGGGGGCAGCGCGCCGCCAAGACGTTTCTGATTGCCTGGGGCGGTCTGCTGGTCTTCATTCTCATCTTTGGTCTCTACAGCGCCGGCTACTTTGACGATGGGTTCATTACCGAGAACGCCCTGGCTCTAGGATCGCTATTTCAGTTGACCGTGCTGTCCCTGTCGTTTGCCGCCCGAATCAATGAACAGAAAGACCGGCGCATCATTGCTCAGAAAGAGTCGTTGCGCAGTCAGAAGCAATTGACAGAGGAACTTGACCACCTGGTCGAAGCTCGCACCCGCGAACTGGAAAAAGCCAATGAACAGCTCAGGCAGTTGACAGTGACTGACAGCCTCACCGGACTCAGCAATCGGCGTCACTTTCAGCAGGTGCTCACCTCCGAATTCCGCAAAGCATTCTGGGAAGCCAAAGATCTGTGCATCATCATGCTCGACATCAATCACTTCAAACAGATCAACGACACTTACGGCCATCAGATCGGCGATGAGTCCCTGGCCTATGTTGCTTCGTGTATCAGCGATGGCATTCGTAAACCGTCGGATCTTGCGGCGCGAATTGGCGGCGAAGAATTCGCCTGTTTGCTGCCGGGAGTTGATCTGGATTCTGCGATGGGAGTAGCCGAGCGGATCCGCGAAATCGTGAGTACGCCATTTACGTTAAGCGGCGGAGTAACCATGCGTCTTACCGCCAGCCTTGGAGTGGCCAGTCTGACCTCGGACAAAGCAGAAAGTGGAGAGGCGCTTCTGCAAACGGCAGACCAGAGGCTCTATCGCGCGAAACACGGCGGGAGGGATCGGGTCGTAGCGGAAGCCTGATCCCGAGGGGCTTTGTGTATCTTTTTGGATTGAAGCCTGATTTCAATCCAAGCGTCGCCGGAACTTCTCAGGCCCTGGCCGATCACACTGATCCTATCCGGGAAGACTGGCCTCATGGCATCGTCGTCGGCCAGAATGAGTGATCGCTGATCATCCCAGTTTCGGTCCGAGGCCTGTTTCAGTTCATGCTTAAAGCGGTTCCTGTCTGCTGTCTACTCCTTCTAATCGCCGGCTGCGCCCACTCTCCGCCGGCTCAGGATCTGTCGGTAATACCTCTTGCCTCCAACTTCGGTGGCGCCAGCTTCGGTGATGACAGAGGCGAAATCCTCAGCGATCGCTGGTGGCAACACTTCGATGATCCGGCCCTCGACCAACTGATTGGTATGGCTCTGGACGGCAACTTCAGTATTGCCGCCACCTACGCCCGACTCGCTGAGTCGGCCGCTGTCGTGAGAGAGCGGTCAGGGGAGCGTCAGCCCTCGCTGGATCTTGAAGCTTCGGTCTCCGCCAGCAAATCCGATGGTGCCGACTGGCAGGACACCTGGCGTACGGGACTGGTGGCGGGCTACGAGCTGGATCTGTGGGGGCGGCTGGAATCACTGGAGTCTGCAGCCCAGTTCGAGTTTCAGGCGACTGAAGCGGACCTCCAGGCGGCGAGGATCAGTCTGACCGCAGACACGGCCTCGACTTACTACGAACTCATTGCGCAGCAGGCGATTGTCGATCTGCTGACGAAGCAGCAGGACCTGAACCGGCGCGTGGCCGAGCTGCTTCGGTTACGCGTCGTGAACGGCCTGGCGCCACTGGACGATCTACTGCGTCAGCGTCGTCTGATTGAGGCCGGCGAAGTGGATATTATTGATGCCCGTCAGGCCCTGTTCGAACGCCGGGAGCAGTTGGCTGTCCTGCTCGGAAAAAACCAGCCACAACTGAGCCTGCCGGAGCGGTCAGTAGCGCCATCGCTGCCGGAGACTCCAGCTACTGGTCTGCCGGCTGAATGGCTGAAGCAGAGACCCGATCTCAAGGCGGCCTGGCTCCGCGTTAATGCAGCGGATCAACAGGTTGCCGCTGCCATCGCCCGGCAATACCCACGTATTTCTCTGTCCGCTGATCTCAGCACCACGGCCGCAGCGCCGTCGGATCTGTTCCAGCGCTGGCTGACCAGTCTGGCAGCGAATCTGGCTCTGCCGCTGTTCGACGGCGGCCAATTGCGGGCCCAGGCCGATCAGCAGGTGGCCAGCAGGAACATTGCCTTCAATCAGTTTGCACAAGCCGTGCTGGAAGCAACCGCAGACGTGGAAACAGCGTTGGCTGCCGAACGCTTTAACCAATCTCGTCTCAACAGGCTCGAAACTCAGGTGACGCTGGCTCGACAGGCAGCCGAACGGTTGCGTCAGCGCTATCTGAACGGTGATTCGGCTTATCTCGATGTGCTCTCGGCCCAAATCGCTCTGCAGGATAGCGAGCGGGCTTTGCTGGCCGCCAATTGGCAGCAGGTTCAGGACCGTATCGGGCTCGTGCGCGCTTTGGCTGGTGGCTGGGAATCAGATGCTGCGGTAACCCCTTCGGAGACTATTTTGTGACTACTGGAAATCAGGACGGCACCGAACGCACTTCCTCATCAGAGGATGCGGTCACGTCGAACAGTGGCGTCCGCTGGCTTCCCCACGCGGTCGTTGCGGCGCTTATTTTGATTATCGGTTTTTCTCTGGCCTGGCTGACGCTGACGTCGCGGGAAACGGCAGGGCGCCGAGACGCTCCTCCAACGCCAGCGCGCCTGGTGAAGGTCTCTGAGGTTGTGCCTGGACCCCAAACCGTCAGTATTACGGCCTGGGGCACAGTGGTGGCCGCCAGAACGCTGACTTTAACGCCCCAGGTCAGCGGTGAGGTCGAGTCCATCAGTGATGGACTGGACGCTGGCCAGACGGTTTCCAAAGGACAGGTTCTGGTCAAACTGGATCGTCGCGATCAGGCGTTGGCGGTTGCCCAGCAAAAGGCGGCGGTCGCCCAGGCGCAAGCAGAGCTCGACACTGAGCAGGGGCAGCAGGCAATTGCTCGCCAGGAATACCAGTTGCTGGGTGAGTCACTGTCCAGCGATCAGCAACAGCGAATCCTGCGCGCGCCACAGTTGGCCAGCGCTCGCGCCAATCTGGCGGCTGCCGAGGCTAACCTCGAACAGGCCCAGTTATCCATGTCGCGAACACAGGTCGTGGCGCCCTTTGATGCGCTGGTGCTTTCCCGGGAGGTCGCTCCCGGAGCGCGTGTGAGTACCACATCCGCCCTGGCCACCTTGGTTGGAACGGATCGCTGGCGGGTCGAGCTGGCGGTGCCGGTGCGAGCTCTGCCCTGGCTTGCGTTTGGCGAAAACGCCGATTCGGAAGATGGCGGCTCCTCGGTCAGGCTCTGGTTCGACGCTGTCTGGCCTGAAGGAACTTATCGGGAAGGGCAGCTACTTCGGCTGTTGGGAGACCTTGAAAACGAAGGCCAACTGGCTCGGGTTCTGGTGGAGGTGGATGACCCGCTGGCGTTGACTATGGACAAACCGAGGCTGCTTCTCGGTTCCTTCCTGAGGGCTGAGATTCGTGGTCGTACCCTCGATGAGGCTGTGAAGCTGGAACCGGGCTGGCTGAGAGGTGACTCATCGGTCTGGGTGATGGACGCCGACAGTAAACTCCAGGTGAAATCCGTGACCATCGCCTATCGTGACGCTGATCGGGTTCTGGTGACCGAGGGTCTCAATGCCGGGGATAGGGTCGTTACTTCGTCGATGTCCGTTGCGACGCCAGGCATGCGGCTGAGAACGGAAGCAGCCATCGGCGCGAATGCTGCGGCCACGGAGGGCGATGGCTGATGGCACCCCCATCCGGTTCCCGTCCAAGTCTGCTTGAGCGCCTGATCAGCCACCGTGTCGCTCCCAACCTTCTGATGCTGGTGATGCTGTTTGGTGGGCTTTTCATGACCACACGCATCACTCAGGAAGTTTTTCCGGCTTTCGAGATCAATTCCATACAGGTCAGCGTCGCTTATCCCAATGCCTCCCCGGCGGATATCGAGCAGGGCGTCATCCTCCCCGTTGAAGAAGCCGTGCGCGGTCTGGCAGGCGTTGCCGAGGTGACCTCAGTCGCGTCGGAAGGCAGCGGACGAGTGACGCTGGAGTTGGTCGATGGCGCCGATATGCAGGGCACCTATCAGGACATTATCCGCGCCGTGGATCGTATACAGACCTTCCCCCAGGATGCGGAAGAACCCGAGGTGAGTTACAGCGGCTGGCGTCGCGATGTTCTGGATCTTCTGGTCTATGGCGATATTGAGCAGCGGACTCTGCGTACGGTGGCGGAGCAGGTAAGGGATCGACTGTTGCTGGATTCGGGCATCACCCAGGCCAGTCTCGATAACATCCGCGACCTCGAAATCCATATTTCCGTCCCTGAGTCTGAGCTAAGAGCGCTCGGCCTCAGCCTTGACGAGGTGGCTTCGATCATTGCCAGCAACGCCCGTGATCGCTCGGCAGGATCGGTGGACAGTGCGAGCGGAGAGATTCTCCTGCGAGTCGACGAACGGCGGATGGCGGCTAGTGATTTTGCCAGTATCGTTATCCGGGCCAGTGCCGATGGCGCCATTGTGCGGCTGGGCGACATCGCCACCCTCGAAGAAACGTTTGGTGACGCGACCGATGGCCTGCAAACCTTTAACGGCTCGCCGGCGGTCAATCTTGAGGTGTTTCGAGTCGGCCGGGAAACTCCCATCGGTGTATCCGACGCGGTCAAAGAGCTGCTTCCGGAAATCCGTGCCAATCTTCCCCCTGGCGTAGAGATCGCCGTTCAGAGTGATCGTTCGGAGATCTATCGCCAGCGGCTGGAGCTGCTGCTGAAGAACGGATTCATTGGCCTGTTGCTGGTGCTCCTGGTGTTAAGCCTGTTCCTTGAATTCAGGCTGGCCTTCTGGGTGACCGTCGGCATTCCTACTGCCTTTCTCGGGGCGTTTCTGTTCCTTCCCTTCATGGGTGTTTCTATCAACATGATTTCCCTGTTCGCGTTTATCGTGGCCCTGGGGATCGTGGTCGATGACGCCATCGTGGCGGGAGAGAACATATACGAATACCGATCGCGAGGAATGCCGCTACTCGAAGCTTCAGTCAAAGGGGCTCGCAGCATTGCAGCTCCGATTATCGTCAGCGTCATGACCAATATTGTGGCTTTTCTGCCGCTGGCGCTAATGCCCGGAGGTTTTGGTCAGCTTTGGGCGGTGATACCGGCGGTTGTCGGCACCGTGTTTGTTCTGTCGCTGGTGGAAGCTCTGATCATATTGCCGACCCATCTGGCCTACACCCGTCGGGGTGGTCGCTCGACTACAGGACTCGGGCATCGCCTTCATTCACTGCAGCAGCGTTTCAGCCAGGCCTTCAGTCGGTTTATTGCGGTCTGGTACGGCGGGGCGCTGGCGTTGGCATTGCGGTGGCGCTACGTCACGCTGGCGTTGGCAATATCGCTGCTGGCCGTCGTCCTTGCCTGGCCCATGAGTGGTCGGATGGGTTTTGTCCTGATGCCTCGGGTGGAGTCCGATCGCGCCGAGGTGACGGCGGTTCTGCCCTATGGAAGTCCGCAACAGGAAATGGATCTGGTGAGAGATCGGCTGGTGTCTGCGGCCCAGTCAGTGATTGAGGTCAATGGCGCAGATGAGTTGAGTCAGGGTGTTTTCGCCTCGGTGGAAGGCAGTGAGGTAGAGGTGCGTGTATACCTCACTTCGCCGGATCAGCGGCCCATCAGCACCGCAGAAATGGCTCGGCTCTGGCGAGCTGAGGTCGGGGAGCTGCCGGGTGTTGAATCCCTTCAGTTTGATACAGACCGCGGCGGGCCTGGCGGTGGCGCCGCCGTCACAGTGCAGCTGAGCCACAGTGATATTACGACGCTGAATCAGGCTGCGGCTGTATTGGGCGAGCGGCTTCTGGAAATCAATTATGTGACCGACGTCAATGATGGTTATGCCGAGGGTAAGCCGCAGTGGAATCTGCGCCTCACGGAGGTAGGTAAATCGCTCGGGCTGACGGCGAATGATCTGGCTGGCCAGGTGCGTGGCGCGTTCTACGGGACGGAGGCCTTCCGGCTGCTGCGCGGTGGCAACGAGGTGACGGTCCGCGTGCAGTTGCCAGCAGGTACCAGCCAGAGCGAGGCCGCCGTCGAAAATTTCATGATTCGGACGCCGCAGGGCCAGTTTGTGCCGCTGAATCAGGTGGCGACCATTGAACGTGGCGCCGCGGCCACCAGTATCCGACGGGATAACGGACGCCGGGTTATGCCGGTCACCGCCAATGTGGATCCACCGGCCCAGACCAATCGCGTGCTGGCGGTGGTGAACAGTGAGCTGCTTCCCCAGCTGGTGCAGGATTTCCCTGGCCTCACTTACGGCTATGGTGGCCGCCAGGAAAGCATGCAGGAAGCGGTCGACAGTTTTTACAGCACAGTAACCCTGGCCCTTCTGGGTATCTACGTTCTATTAGCTCTGCCATTTCGCAGTTATCTGCAGCCAATGATCGTTATGACGGCGATTCCGTTCGGTATCGTCGGGGCATTGCTGGGTCACCTGATCATGGGCTACAGCCTCAGTCTGATCAGCATCATGGGTATCATCGCGCTAGGCGGAGTAGTAGTGAACGGCTCGCTGGTACTGATTGACTATGCTAACGGTCAGCGTCGTGAGGGCCTGGATGTACTCAGCGCGGTGCAGGCGGCGGGTGTAAGACGGTTTCGCCCGATATTTCTAACCACTCTCACGACGTTTGGTGGGCTTGCGCCCATGATTTTTGAAACGTCGGTGCAGGCCAAGTTCATGATCCCGATGGCGATCTCGCTGGGGTATGGCATCCTGTTTTCCTCCGCCTTGTTGCTGTTTGTGGTTCCAGCGCTCTACTTGGCTCTCGATGATCTGATCCGTGTCTTTGGACGACCGTATCAATCAAAGAACTCGCCGGCAGACGTGCAAACGGTAGACGGTCCCCAATAATGGCGTGTGAACTTAGGAGCCTCTAAATCACTCCGGATCACCTCTGGCTTTCAGAGCGCTTCACTCTTTAGACGTGGCTTCGCAGGAAGGCTGACTGCCTTTACAGAAGCCACAACGACGAGAGTGGATCGCTCTGAAAGCCCCGAAGGGCGTTCTCTGAGGGCAGCATCTGCGGCGTTTCGACTTTTGCAAAGGCCCACTCTCTTAAAAACAGTGGCCATTTGCGGCAAGTCGCGCCTTGCATCTGCCACCCTCAGAGCACGCAGAGGCGATTCGGAGTTATTCAGAGACTCCTTAAGTTTTTGGAGCGGCGGTTTCCTAGCCCGTCTTTAATGTCCATAATCAGTAGCACACCCACGAACCGATGGAATATCTATGAAGAACGCAGAGCTGAACGAGCTGAAGCACAAATATGTGGCCAGCGGAGCGGCGAGCGGAAACGAGCTTTTCGCTGACCATGCCCGCAACGCTGAGCTTTGGGATGCGGACGGCAAGCGCATCATTGATTTCGTTGGTGGCATCGGCGTTCTGAATCTGGGGCACCGTCATCCGAAAGTTGTGGATGCGGTCAAGGCCCAGATGGACAAGCTGATGCATACCTGCCAGACCGTCATGCCCTATGCCTCCTATGTGCAGCTCGCCCAGAAATTGTGCGAAGTAACGCCAGTCACCGGTGGCACCGGCAAAGCTTGCATGTTCAATTCCGGAGCTGAAGCCGTGGAGAACGCGGTCAAGATTGCCCGGGCAGCAACCGGACGTTCCGGCGTTGTCTGCTTCGACGGCAGCTTTCATGGGCGCACCATGATGACTATGGCCATGACCGGTAAGGTACTGCCTTACAAGAACGACTTTGGGCCGATGCCCGGCGATATTTTCCGCGCACCATTCCCCATGCCCCAGCATGGTATGAGTGAGGAGCAGGCACTTCGCGCTCTGAAAATGGTCTTCAAGACCGATCTCCCACCCCATAACTGCGCGGCAATCGTTATCGAAGTGGTGCAGGGCGAAGGCGGCTTCAACATCGCGACGCCGACCTTCATGAAGGCCATTCGGAGCATGTGCGATCAGCACGGTATTGCTCTGATCGTCGACGAAGTTCAGTCCGGTTTCGCCAGAACCGGCAAACTGTTCTCCTACGAACACATGGGCATTACGCCTGACATCGTTACCATGGCCAAGAGCCTGGCTGACGGCATGCCTCTGTCAGCAGTCGTCGGTAATGCGGAAATGATGGATGCTTCAGGTCCTTCCAGCCTGGGCGGCACCTACAGCGGGAATCCGGTGTCCTGCGCCGCGGCACTTGCAGTTCTGGAAGTGATCGAGGAAGACAATATCCTTGAGAAGAGTAAGGCGCTCGGCGAAAAACTCGCCCAACGTCTGGCCTCCTGGCAGGAAACTTTCCCGCTGGTTAAGCACATCCGTAACCTCGGTCCCATGGCAGCTTTTGAGCTGGTTAAAACCGACGGTTCCGATGAGCCGGATCCGGATCGTACTGCGGCTCTTCTGAAAATGGCCAAGGAACGTGGTCTGCTGCTGCTGAGCTGCGGCCTCTATGGCAACGCCATCCGTATGCTGATGCCGGTCACCATCGAAGACAACATTCTGGAAGAAGGACTGGGAATTCTTGAATCCTGCCTCAAGGAGCTGGCGGGGCACTAAGCCCGGCTGATTACGCAACGGAATCCGTCTACGGTTATACCTGGATCGCGCCTCTGGCGCGATCCAGGTAACACTCGTCACATCGAAATACTGCCTTTCCGGAAGTCGCTTTTCGCCAGAATCAGATTGATGCAGACTGGCTTGCCCTCCGTCGACGCTGCAATGGCCTGGTTGAGCGCCGCATCGACGTCCCCGTCTTGCTCGACCCGAATACCCACACCACCGTAGCCTTCGGCAACCTTTTCGTAGGCTGTCGCGAGCAGGTTCGTTCCAATGTTACTGCCGAGCATGTCTTCCTGTTCTCTGGCAATTTGGCCCCAGCTGGCATCGGTTCCGATGACGGCTACAGGCGCAAATCCATGACGAATGCAGGTGTCGAACTCCGCCAGACTGTAAGCGCAGGAACCATCGCCGTAGATCAGCCATGCGCGATCTCCAGGCCGACAGCTCATGGCGCCGACCACAAAGCCGCCCCCCACACCGAGCGTGCCAAATACGCCCGGATCAAGCCAGGAGAGAGGGCTCCGGGGTTTCAGTGTATAGGCCGCTGTCGCCACGAAATCGCCACCGTCGACGACGAGCAGGTCGCCTGCTTGCAGGCGTTTATCCAGTTTGCGGAAGAAAGCGATCGGATTAACACCATCACCAACGGCGTCGGCGGCTTGATCGATCTGATCTTCGCGGTCGTTTTCCCCATCTCGCAAGAACTGGAACCAGTCGTCCCGTTGGACGTGATCGCTGGCGACGGAGAGTGCCTGCAAAAAATCACCGGGGTGTTGCTGGAGTCCCACATCGGGCCGGCGGTTCATGGTCAGATCGTGGTGGGAGAGATTGGCACTGATGATTTCAGCATTTCTGGCGAAACCTCGACCGTAGTTCAGCCGGAAATCAAACGGAAAACCCGCAACAATGACCAGATCAGCTTTAGCCAGCGCCCGTCCACGATTGTGTCGGAACAGACTGGGATGTTCGCCTCCCAGCAGCCCGCGGGCCATGCCGCCTGTCCAGGTGGGCACTCCCAGGGCTTTCACCGCTTCGGCAATCACTTCTGCCTCTTCGATGGTGCGATTTACCAAAACCTGGGAGCCTAGAACCAACGCGGGTCGCTTTGCTTTCTTGAGTTTCGCAGCGACGGCGTAAACATCGTTGCCAGGTAAGATCTGCCGGATACTGCGACGAATGGCGGGCATCCGATTGGTCGGAAGAGCAAAGCTCGGCTGCAATTCCTGACGCTTGAGGTAGACGTCAAGCGCGCTGTGGGCGGCGATACTCAGGGGCTTGGGTAGGCGATCCAGACCCGCCTGGGCGCGATACATATCGTGAACCAGCTGCCTGGGGTAGAGGATATCAATCGGCGCTTCGATAAATACCGGGCCGGGCACTCCCTCCTGGCAGACACGCAGAGCCTTTGCCATGGCGGTGTCCAGCTGCGGAAGCGTGGCCGCTGATGTTTGCCATTTGGTCAGCGAGGCCATCAGGCTCAATTGATCAATGTCCTGCAGCGATCCCCTGTTCTTGAGAATGGTCGGCGTCGCGCCTCCAATGATGATGACCGGCGACTGAGCCATCTGCGCGTTTTTGACGGCAGTGATGGTATTTGTCAGACCCGGGCCAGCGGTCACGACCGCCACGCCGGGCCGGCCACTCAGGCGCGCGTATGCGTCAGCGGCAAACACCGCCGCGGCCTCATCTCGAACATCAATAACGTGGATGCCAACATCGCGAGCGCTGACCAGAATAGGGGAGATATGCCCCCCGCAGAGAGTGAAGAGATGGGTAATATCGGCCTGACGAAGATGATGGGCAACAATAGTGCCACCAAAGGCGCGGTTGTTCATATCTCGGATCTCGTCGTAGAAAGCGGGCAACCGTTTGAATTGCCTGTCTTTGATCTAGCCTATACATACCTGCGGGTTTGGCAAGGTAACCGGCCAGCAAAGTCTCGCATCCGGCCTTGGGTCAACGCTAGTAACCGTCGGATCTGGAATATGCGGATGAAGGAGTTGGGGCGGCTTTGGGATCGACCAATTGCTGTGCTATGGCCTGGAATAGATGGAAATCAGTGCAGGGTGAGGGGTTAAACAGGAAACATTCTTTGCAAAAAAAGCTGGCCGAGTGAGATGCCCGGCCAGCCCGATTCGACCCGAAATAGGAGGTTAGTCGCTCTTGCGGCGTGAAAGAACTAGACCGACTAATCCCAGACCCATCAATGCGAGCGTGCCAGGCTCTGGTACGCTCACTTCACGGACTTTAACAACCAGATCATCGTGGTTGTCGTCGTCTGAAGAATCTACCTGATCATCGAACGCCAGGAACAGGCCGCTACCTTTCTTTTCAGAAAAAGTGGCGACAAAGAAGTTAACGGTGCTCTCGTCCGAGACGTTGTCAGCGTTGTTAACCATTTGCGTACTGCCACCATGGGCAGTCGTCTTGAATGCGAAATCAAGGAAGCCTTCGTCGAAAGTGAAAGTAAACACTCCTGGAAGGGTGCTGTTCTTGTTCGAGAAAACCAGGTTGGAGCCGACATAGAACTCGTTGGTATTGGCGGCTTCTGAACCTACGAAGGAAAATTCGATGGTGGTTTTACCGCTTGAGTAGAGCTTACCGCCGTAACCGGCCGGGGCGTCGCCGGTGGATACGCCAATAACATCGTTGACGACAGAAGAACCAGGCTGGGGAATCGTACCGCCGACCCCTTCTTGCAGGATCAGGGCAGATTGAGCCGGCATGGAAACAGCCATAGCGAAAATGGAGCTGGCAATAAGTGTGCGGATTGAGCTGGAAATCATTATCGAGTCTCCGATAGATAGTGTTGTTGTTTTATAAGGTGGCGATCGAAGGGTGAGCGATTCCATTTGCCTAAACCCGTTTAATACGGGTAATACACGTTTCATGCCATGTTTTTAGGCATTGATTATTAAAAGAAAATTCAGGTTTTTTTCAGTGGGTGTAAAAAATTCTGACGACCAACTGTAAAGCAATGTAAACGAAAATAGAGTGGATCTGATTGAGTCGCGAGCTGGAAGGGGCGTGGGGAATCAAAAGTCGACGATGGATAATTATTGGCTACTGATACAGGAGGCGCTCTGTTCCAATAAAAAAGGCCGCAGAGATATCTGCGGCCTTCCGATTTCAGGCTGGACAAGGAACATCAGAATTCTGATCGCCTGAAGAGTGGGAGAAACCCTCCCCTCTACTACTCGTCTGGAGTAGTAGGCCTAAATCAGGCGCGCTTGTTACGACGGGCAGCGGCAAAGCCGAAGCCGGCCAGACCCAGACCGAACAGGGCCAGAGTGCTTGGCTCAGGTACTTCAGTGACGCGGATAACCAGGTCGTCGTGGTTGTCGTCATCGCTGGTGTAAGGCTGGTCGTCAAACGCCAGGTACAGACCATCACCCAGCTTGGATGAGCCATAACCTACGAAGAATGTTACTGAACCCATATCAAAAGGGGCCACTGCATCAGTGTCATACTCTGGGTTCGCGCCATTTTCTACGGTCGGGCTACGGCCGGCCCAGTACGCTGCCTTCGAAGGATCAGGTACGGTAGCGAAAGAGAAATCCAGCAGATCTTCAGTGGTGAAGGTTGCATAGAAAACGTCGCCGATCGCGGAAGTTTCAGTGCTGAATACTTCAGCGCCGTTCACATAGAATGTGTTTGGACGGCCTGCCTCAGAACCAACAAACTCGAACTTCAGAGTGGTGGTGCCAGTATTAACCAGCTCGGCGCCGTATCCGCCAGCAACGCCACCGCTGGAATCGCCCAGAACGCTGTTCAGCGGGAAGGTTGTGCTTCCGCCGTTACCGCCTTGCACAATAATTTCAGCCTGAGCACCGGCAGCGAAAGCTGCAATTGTCAGAGCCAGAGCGCCTTGCTTAAGTTTCCTGTTGAACATGTAAGTTCCTCCGTGGACCATTCGTGCGCAATAAAAAGATTCGTGTGTTCGATCTGCTGGCCGGTTTGCTTGAGCAGTCTGACCGTAATAAAGCAGGATGCGCGCCAACTTTAAAAGGCTATGAAAAACAGTCTCTTGGGATGGTGGTCAATGACCGCTTCTGATTTTCGGCGACGTTTCGTAAAAAATACCGACGATTGCCCCCTGGTATGGCCTCAATTCCCACTGTGCCGCGCCAAAAGACGTGCCTAGCAAAGACAACTATTAATTATGCTTTTGATTTGCTTGCAAACTGGTTGCAGGGGTTTCTTCGGCGGCATCGCCTTATGGTGACTGCGTCTGTAAAAAATGTAGTAGATACAATGTATTGAGCTGGTTTGTCAGGTTTATGCCGCAAACAGATCACGGAGAAGGCGAAGTGTTTCAGTTAAGTAATGTGCGCAGGACAGCCAAAGAATCTGCAGTGTTCGTGGATGTGGTGTAAAAGAAGCTGACAGCCAGTCAGTAAAATCACTGACGCTTTTGCACCTGCTGCCATCTCCGCAAATTTGGCGTAAGGGCCTGTCTGCGAGGCAAGTGCTTCTAACCTCGTAGAAATTTTTTGCCGGGCAATAAAAAACCCGCGATGACGCGGGTTTGAGGTTGTTCCGGACTTCTCCAGAACTTTGTTTGGTGCTGCTATGGGGCAGGGTGTAACTCCCAAAACGGGAACTGCATTGGTCTATTAAACCGAAGGTGTCGCCCGAGCCAAACCCTTGCCCTTAAATACCCTAAATAGCTTACAACCTTTCCTGCTGCGAGCGTTCATAGCCTGCCGCAAAGAACTGCGAGGTGAACGACATAGGCTTATTGCATATGAATCAGCGGCAGCTGGAAAACCGATGGAGCGTCAGTGAGGCCTGCCCTGAGCGTAGGCGGTCGTAAGGCATTGGCCCACAATTCCTGAAATTACGAGGTAGAGAGATGTATCGTCTGGTCGACATTGAAGCCTTTAAGTGCAGTGCAGTCAGGCAGTCTGACAGAGTCCCAATACCAAGCAGCACATCCGTTCGATGTCTTCCGTTTACGGACGCACCGCAGCCAGGGATCGCTGGCGCGATGGCGGATCGGCAGAGAGCCCACTAATTGGAAAAGCAACATTTCTGCTGCTTTTTTATTTCTGGTGTAGATAATCGCGCAAAAGAAACTAATGAGTTGCTTTAAGGGCCTGAGGCAACTAAAGTGCTGCTCTAGTCCATAAAGGCAATATATGTGTTTACAATGATGAATTCGATACTTCACCAAATAAAGCAGCGGCGACTGACACTTGGCCTCAAGCAGAAGGACATGATGTTGCGTGTGGGCGTATCTCGTCAGCAATATCAGCGCCTGGAATCCAGAGGAAACCCCAGGCTAGACACCTTGGAGTTGATCGCGAAGGGCTTGAATAGCGAGCTGATGCTCATACCGAAAGAAAAGCTTGGTTCTGTTCTGGCGCTGCTTGAGCAGGAGAGCTCCAAGTTCGCCACAGAGCATGTGTCCCAGGCTCGAAAGTCCGTAAAGGATGATGCAAAGAAAAGTCTTTCAGATGATCCATGGCAGAATTTACTGGGAGATGAATCGTGAGCGAAGCCCTGGTCGATGAAATAAACGTACTCAAGTTGAGCTTGCATGACAGGCTGGTTGGCTATTTGGCTGGCTTTCAAGGCGGTAGAAATGTGCTGAGCTTTGCCGAGGAATTCAAAAGTGATGTAGGTCGCCCTACATTTAGTTTGATTACCCATCCAGCGTTTCCTCGTTCTGAAAAAATAATGTCGGAACCGTGGGCAAGAAACCAAAGATTGCATCCAACGTTGTCCAATTTGCTTCCGGAGGGATCCTTGCGGGAGTTGATTGCGCAAGGACTGAAAGTCCATGTCGATAATGAGTTCCATATTCTCTCATATTTAGGTGCTGACCTTCCTGGCGCTTTGGTCGCTGAGCCGATGGAGCCAGACGATGTTCCAGACTGTGTTCTCAACACTCACGGCAAAGCTCGGGCAATAAGGTTTGACAAAGTATCACCCGAAAGTAAATTCTCGTTGGCCGGCGTTCAGATGAAATTTTCCATGAAGGAAAAGGATGGACGCTACAATCTTTCCAAAGGCGACGTTTTGGGGGATTGGATAGTAAAAACACCCTCGACCAAACATAAAGATGTGCCTGTGAACGAATATACCGCAATGAAACTTGCGGAATTAGTTGGTGTCGAAATTCCAGAAATTAAGCTGGTCGAGCTCAATAAGCTCGATAATCTTCCTCAGATAAATCTGCCCGACGAGAAGCTAGCCTTTGCAATCAAACGTTTCGATCGTGATGGTGATGTACGCATCCACATGGAAGACTTTGCTCAGGTACTGGTAAAGTATGCCCATGAAAAATACAACTCAGCAAACTACGAGCAAATCGGGAGAATTATCTACGGTTATTCTGGTGACGGCTTGGCCGATGCTCAACAATTTGCAAGACGATTGCTAGTTAACATTCTTCTTGCTAACGGCGATGCGCATCTGAAAAATTGGACTTTGATTTATTCAGATGAAATCACACCGATGCTTTCGCCAGCATACGATATTGTTACTACTAGCGTATATATCGATGGCGAAAGGAATTACGCGCTCAATTTAGGAAAGACTAAAGACTGGTACGACGTCTCAATGGCAAATTTTCAGTCATGGGCTGATCGTGCCGAAATTCCATGGAGAGTAATTGAACCTCACTTAAATGACGTTTTGGACAAGGCTCGAAATCTTTGGCGAGAAGCAATTAAAGATCTCCCAATGAATGGGGTGCACAAGAAAAAATTGGAAGACCATTGGGGCAACTTACACGAGGATTTTCGAATTAAATAGATTTTGAAAATGCCACGATTGCTAAACGCTGTGCGGACCTGATACGTAGAGATAGTAACTTTCACCAAAATCAGCGCTAGGTGATCCCAAGTCGCCGTTTTTCAGCGCGAACTTGCTTTTACATCCACCCTGACGTCATCAGTTCAGTAAAATCGCGGCGAGAGAGTACATTGGAGCAATCCCGCCAATCTTTCTCGGATGGAGACATGGTCTCGGTGTAGCGCAGGTCAAATCCATTGGCTTGTTTCTGGGCGTTGATATACTCATCCATTTTTTCGCCCATGGTTTCGATATCTTCAATCCATTCATCACGAATGGTATCGGGCAGTGAGCCAAACAGGTTGTAGCGGTCTTGCATCCGCTCGGACAGCTTTTCGTAAACTTTTTCGTCGACGGTTTGTTCGTTGACGAGGTTTAGCATGTCGACTTTTTCGCGTACCTGACCAAAGCGCTTGATGCGTCCAATACGTTGCTCTAAGCGAGTGGGGTTCCATGGTAGGTCGATATTGATTAGGGTGCCCAGCGTCTGAAGGTTTAATCCTTCGCAAGCGGCATCGGTGGCCACCATGATTTCGAGCTGGTGCTCAGCCACCATACGTTTCAGCGTTTCCCGTTCAATATTGACGCTGTCACCCTTTTGATACAGACGACTGCGGCCAGCACCGGCATAAAGGCCTACTGCCTGGTCGGGGTAGCGTTCGGCGAGCGAATCTGCAACCCACTTGGCCGTGTCGTAGTACTGGCTAAAAATAATGACGCCAAACTTAAGCCACTTCTCTTTTTCGAGGTAATGGATTACTGCGTTGAGCTTGGGGTCTTCTTCAATGCGCTCAAGCCGGGCGATCATTCGTTCGAGAACGGCAATTTCATCCGGGCTTTCGGCTTTAACCTCTATCAGCTGTTCGTCACTTTCTTCACGAACAGTCCGGCCTTCCAGCAGCATTCGAGCTGTGTTTAGTCCAGCCGCAATACTTGAGCAAATCCGTTGCTCCATCAGGTTTTTCATAAACCCGCTGCCTTTGCCACTTTGCGCAAGAGCCTTCCCGAAGTGCCGCGCTTCGGCGTAGGCCTGCCTGAAATCCTCGCTTGTTCGCAGCGCTTTACCCTCGAACAAGCTGTTAAATTGGTGGACTTCCTTCGACAACTCCCGGTCGGGGTGCAAGTCGACGCCTATGCGTGGTAAAAGTCCGGCATCTTCGAGCGTTACACGTTTACGTAAAACGACATGACGGATAAATGGATTTTCCCGCTGAAAAAAACTGGCCCCCGAAATATTTCGATCCAGTTCATCTTCAAGGTATTCCAGCGAGTCATCTGATAGATCAGAAAGCGTGTTCTTAATGTCCCACTTGTCGTTTTGATTAATTAATCCAAGATCCTGACGAAGAGAGCTGAATAGCCGACGTGCATACTGTTCGTTGGTTGAATCAACGACAGGCAGTGGTGAGCGCAGCAGTTCCCAAGCGAAGCTCGGCTCGGTAACGCGCTGCTCACCAGATAAAATAGGCAGTACTTCACGTGGACGGTGCCATTTGGCAAAGTCGTTGCCGAGTACGAAATTGCCACTGCCTTGATGCAGAATGCCTATCAAGTCCCATAAATCTTCGGGGCGGGTTTGTATCGGTGTGGCCGTACCTAGAATGACGTGATCTGATCGCGCAGCAATCTCGCGCATAAATGCCAGCAATTCATTGTGGGTGCCGGCGTCTTTGCCAAAACCCTGCCGACTGCGCGCCTTATGCGCTTCATCCAAAATAGCCACGCCAAAGCGCAACCCCAGCAGATGCTGCTTTTCCAAAGAATCGCGCATCATTAGCCCGGTGGATACGATGCCAACGCGCAGCGGGCACTTGGCAATATGCTCTTGCCCTGAGGGAGATATAATTCGCCCTTCAGGGTCCAGCCACGCTTTCTTTTGCGTTTGCCAGCGGGCACAAGGAATGCCCAGCTTATCAATCATTTCTACTTGCCACTGCTCGCAAAGGGTAGCTGGGGCGAAAATGATGACGGGCTTACGCTTCTTGTTCTCTCTGTCGCTCAGCAAACAAAGCGAAAGCGCCGCTGTGGCCATGGACAGGGTTTTACCCAGGCCGACCTCATCAGCAATTAGTAAACGCACAATGCCATGGTTGTGGTAATGGCGAACGCACTCACTGACAAATCCTTGTTGCCAGGGCTGCAAAGAGAAACCTTGGCGATACAATGGGGACTCAATCAGCGCAGCGGGTGCAATATCATCGTCCTCGACGATGTCTTCAAACAGCACCTCTCTGCGGTAGCCACGGCGTTTCACCTCTCGGATCACCGCTTCAGGTAATAGGCGAGCAGCATTCCACAAAAAGTCGAATTCCTGCTCAATCCACTGTACGCCTTCCGGTGATTCGTCTTCCCACAGGATTTCATAGTGACGTTGCCAGCCGCTGCTGGTCTCGTTCATCGAGCCAATGAAGCCAATTTTTTTGCCGTCGGCCAGCTCAATAACGCCCGCTTTGCCATGCAGAAAACCGCAAATGCTGTCGGGGGCAACGCGGATGACCTGGCCATGTTTGGCAAGGAAGCTGTCCAGGCGGCGATAGCGGTCACGGTTGAGCAAGCTTTCGGCTTCAATGTCCCGCTCATTCCAGCGGCCGATCATCTTGGACTCACGCAGCTGAGCCACCTTCAGGTCGTCGGGATGGATATCCACATTGCAGACGATTTTCACATCAGGGATGGACTCAATCAGCTCGTTGGCCACTTCAAACAGCGAGCTAGTAAAGTAACCCGCAATACGCTTATAGCTGCGAGCACCTTTTAGGTGCTCTAGTAAAAAGCTACTGTCGAGCCTATGGGTGCGCGATGAAAATCGACGAATGCTCATTGCTGCGGAATCTCCATGCCTTTCTTCATGCCCAGTTGTTACTCAACTAATCGTTTCATTGGCTTCTCATCTCTTCTGACACTCTTTACTGGCCTATTTTATTACTGACCCAAGGCACGCATATTCTTCAAGCGCGCACCTAACACTTCAGCGGCATCGCGAGTGGCTCTTTCTGGGGCCTTTTTCTCAATAAAGGTCAACATGTCGATCAGTATTGGTCGGACCTCCATAAAGTCTGGCAAGTCTGCTTGTAATTGACTGATAACCATCTGCGGCTCTTTCTCGTTGAGTATTTGTTGCAACCCAATAACCAGGTGACCCAGCCAAGTGGAGCCGATTTCAGTGCTATCTGGCAGGTCGCGAGAAGCAAACTCAGGAATCCGCTTCAGTTGTGCCTTGTTGGCAGTCATATTGCCCATTACCCGGGCGTAATCTTCAACGCGGAAGGCTTTGGCAAAGTTCTGGTAGTTGTCGAGCTTAGAGGCGCCGGTGGTTTCAATGTCCATCATGCGCAAATAGAAGCGCTGAATGCCGTTGATCTTTTGCCAGGTATCGGCAGTTAAACCTTCCGGCACCAGCAAACTGTTTGCGGCTTCGGCGGCTTGTTGCACGATCTCATCCACAACCGTCACTTCTCCCTTGGTGCGTGGCCGCAGGGCAAAGCTAGTGACATCCTCACCGCCAATATGGGTGTAGGATGTTAGTACTTTGAGTGCTGCCGCATAACCGGCCATTTGCAGGTCAGAATCATTGAAAACAGGCTCACCCAGCTTGTCTTTCACCTCATCATTCAGGTGCATCATGGTTTCGATCTGGCGCTTTACCTCCGCTCGCACAGCTGGGAGCAGCCGCTGCTTAAAGCCCGCGTTTTCGCCGGCAGGACGCTTACGTAACATTAGTATCACTGTACCTTGTACATAACCGCCTTTTTTCAATTCAGACGTTGTCTCAGTGGCGATATACCATGCGCCAACCACCTGCAAACCAGACGCCCAGAAAATCCCAATCATGTCCGACCAAACGCCGGTATCCTGGTGGGTGAACATCACGCATTGCATGCCGTTGTCGGGCATATGGACCGCCATGGCTTTATAGGCATTGACCATGCCTTTGCGGAAGTCGTCACCTGAACCCTTGATGGCTAAGGCGCGGCGCGAATCCCATGTCCATTCATCAAATGGCTTGGGTGGATTTTTACGTAACCATGCAATAAAAAATTCGGTGATTTCGTGATAGTTGACTGCATCGGCATAAGGTGGGTCTGTAACCCATATGTCACATTCTGTCTTAACCTGGCTGGCCTCGTGACATTTAATATCTTTGGATACTGTTATTTCATCTGATAGCTTGCCTGAAGCGATTCGAGCGTTTAGGTCAGCAACGTATGCGCGACACCCATAATTAAAAAACGTGTTCAACGCTTGACTGTAAAATACAGCGGCAGTTTTTTCCCAGTCTGTAATCCAATGGCATATTCTTGAATTCCAGTCTAATGCTTTGGCTCGAACCAAATATAGTTCTGGGGTATTTAAAACTTTGGCATAGAGAGCATGCATCAATAATTGTCTAGGATTAAAAAGATGGTGCCAGTGTGTCCAACCTCTCTCTCTAATAGGTTGCGCAGTGTTGTATCCTGGCTCGATTTCCATATCTGGAATTAAACCAAGTTTCTGCCACTCGAGAATACTCTCGCGAACAATACCAATAACCTTGGCTTCCTTTTCTAAGTCAGTGTCCGCGACACCAGTAAAAAAAGTGTCTTGACGGTTTTGATTCAGCGTATCTTTAGATATCCAATGAATGGCATACAGCCGCTCTTGAAAAATATCGTCCTTGCGAGGTGTAAAATCTTCTTTTTTCCATAAGCGAAGTCTGTTTTTTGTATTGCCGTCTGTATCCTTGAAGTCGCCTCGAAGAGTTTTTATTGGTGTGCGATAAGATTTTCCATCTAGTTCGTAAATCATTTCGCCATCATTGACAGTGCCTATTGAGGCAATCCGCATTTCCTCTGCAGACGCATTCATAGATACATCTATATCAAAAGATTTGCTCTGGTGATTTGGACGAAGTTTGGCAATAACTTTTCTAGGCTTTGATATGACCCAACTTGGAGATAAGGGGACCTTCCATCCAGTTTCAGGACAAACAACCTCTAAGCAATACAGATAGGATTTTGCTCGATTGCCGTGCTCGTCATGCTCAATGCCTAGCTTAGTGATCTCGTTATCTACCACAGAGGCAGCATTTAGTTGGCTTTGCTCTATTTTATTTCGCCTAGACTCTGAAGCCCCAACGATATTAAGTGCGCCCCAACTAAGCATGCACGCAACCGGATTTATATCAGATGCAAAAACATCCGCTCCCAATCTTGCAGATTCAAAAGGAATCGATCCCCCACCACTAAAAGCATCTCCAACCCTTGCTCTTCTACCGAATCTCAGGATGCCAATTTGTTCTACCAGCTCTTGGTGGGAAGATACATTTATGCCAAATGCGTTATAACGTCTATTAATTGACGACCAGACATGAGAAAAGAGCCACTCCTGATCCACTTCTTCCGGCCTTTTACAAAGACTTGCCTTTGTCTCGTAGCCTTCGATGGTTTCTAAATAATCACGATAAATTGCGAGTTTTTCGCTCTCTTCAATGTCGCGACGCCAGCGTAGCTTTAAACCGAGCGCATCGCTATTGATGGGAAACTGCAGAGTATCAATATCATTGAAATTATCGTCAGTGACTTTGATGTTGTGACTAAAGTAATCCCAGGGATTGTGCAGCTGAATGCGTGCTGCGATTTCTGCGGGTTTAATATCATTTTGAATGAGCGCGCGCTTAGCGAGGCTTTCGATATCAAAGCCCATTAGCATTTCGAATATTTCGAGATCTTTTTCAGTGTCTTCGGTTTGAGGCAGCAGCGTGCCGAGCACCACGGAGCGAACAAGGATCAGCGGCTTTCTACCTTTCCAGTAAGACCCCAAACCTGTTAGCGTTTGACCAAGATTGGCTTTGCGTTCTTTTTGCGCTTCGAATGATATTTTCTGCGCGGGATAGACCGCTTCAATGAGTGCGGGCGCATCCTTGAGTGCGAATGGTGTTAGTTCTGTCATTTAAACTTCGTCTCCAAACAGGTCCAGATAGGGAACACCCGGCTCCTGTATTTGATTGCGTACAATTTTGCGCTCACGAGGTTTGAGTTGCTCGCTTTGAGCAACGTCACCCAGCGCATGTCGCAAGGCGAGGCGCCAGCCTTTTTCGCCATCGTTAATGCCACCGGTGCTCATGGCGGTCATACCAAACAGCCACCAGCGTTCCTCTGGTCGAAGAGCCAGCCAGTTGCGCACGGCTACCGGTACTTTTTCCATATCCATGCCTTCCACAGCCCAAGCCAATACGCACAACTCTTTACCCAGCAAACGGTCCACCACGTTTTCGCCCACTTTCCAGGAGGCGGTTTTGACATCGTGGTTTTTGAGTCGGGCATTAAAGGTGCGTTGTACCTCTGCGCGAATGGCAGTCCAGCGAGGTCGGTCGAGCAATACGCGATCAATCACCGCGAATTCGTCGCTTTGTGCCTGAAGACCTAAGTACTCGCTGATTTGTACTTTGCCGGTGTTGGCCTTTGGAATAATCACTTTAAAATGGTGAGGGTCGCTGGTGGCCGGCACACCAAAGCCCAGCGTTGCATGCTTCACCGCTGTTTTAGTTGTCTTTGATGGTGCCTTTGCCATATTTCTTGCCTCTCTTTTTTCAAAGCGTGCCGCTTAAAAGCGGCGCTTACTCGTGTTGAGCGCCTATTCGTCTTGTGCTTATTCTTCTTGGAACAGGTCGCCCGGTTTCAACTCGATGCCAACTAATTTGGCGAACTCTTTGGCTTCAAAGCCGTTCTCAAAATCGATGCCGTCTCTGACTGCAATTGAGACATTGGCATCAGCTTCATTCAGTACATCGCGCAGGCTATTAACGGTGGCCTCGATCATTGCAGCGGTGATCTGGCGTTCGCCAAAGCGAATACCCACCGTGTTTTCACCTTCGCCAATCTCAATTCGTACACCTTTGAAACGGGTGTTGGCCTGGTCTTTAAAGCGGTTAATAACCGTGAAGACTTTGTCCGTCGTATCCAGTGGAACACGCTTGCCACTGTTCAGGCGCGCGGGCTTGGTGTCATCAATCTGGACTGTTTTATCGCCGCTATGCGGGATCTGGAAGTCGGCTGTTTTGGTTGCTTCACCTGATTTGGCATAAACCAGCAATCGGGCCGCCTCTGAACCGACTTCGAAGGTCGCGGTATAGGGTTGCCCGTCTTTGGGGTTTGAACCATCCAACGTGTAGAGCATGTCGGCTTTCGGTGTGCACTGCAGGGTGACCTTGCGCTTATCGGCGGAAGGTTCAATCTGGTGTCGCACTTTAAGGTCTGCCACCCAGCGGGTCGGCGTGCCGTTTTCGTACTTGCCGGTTGGATCAACCACGAGGAAGTAAAGCGTTCCCTCTGTGGTGGCAAAGTTTTCGAGGTCATCTACGTGCGGGTCAGTATTCGACACCGTAGCTGCGGTCGAATAATGGATGACAGGACTTTCGCCAGCGTTTCTGGGTGTCAGGCTGATTAAGGACTCACCGGTATCTGGGTTGGTACCCAACAGCGAGACGTTGACACTGGTTTTCTCTTTCGGGAATGGGCCTTTTTCAATGTATCCGTCTTCGCCCAAGCGCCAGCGACCTTGTTTTAGCGCTTCGGTTTTTAATGTGTCCATGCCGCTGCTACCCGGCATCCAAGGCCAGCCCGGATTGCATTTGGCGCGGTTGACGACATCTTTCCATGGGGTGCGACGGTTGTTTGCACCGGAAGGCCACAGTTCAGATTCGGCCATAGCGAAGTACTGGCCGAAGTCTTCTTTCAGATCGGCTGCCAGTTTGTAGTTGGCTCGTGGGTCGGCCATCAGGTTTTCAATTTGCGCTTCGGCCGATTGATCGCCTTCGCCCACTTTCAACCCATTGTCGATTGTGACTTTAAGTAGTCGCTCAGAGCCGTCGAGCTCATCGATGCCAGGGAAAAGAATGGTGTTGTAGGCGGCGGACAGCGCTTTGGTAAAACGGCCTTCCGCTTCTTCGAGTCGGTCGCGCGCCTCTTCAAATAAGGTGTCGCCAGCCTTGAGACGTTTTTCAATCTGCTCGATGGCATAGAGCTCGCGCAGGCGGTCCTCTACGGCATCGGCCATAATGCTGTCTTGCCCGGTAAGCACCAGCAGGTTGTTCTTTTCCTGCTGGAATTCGAAGAAATTGGTGAGTTCACTGGGTGGTACTTTGCCATCGGGCTTAATCACGATCAGGACACGAGGACCACTCAGTTTGAGTTCGTCCATGCGCGGAAGAATCTGCACTTCCTGATAGACGTTGCGGCGATTAGGTTGAAGGATTCCCTTGAGCCGGTTAATCAGGGCTTGATCAATTTTCGGCTGGGGAATTTCCTTGGCGTTACGCTCAATCTGGCGCGACAGGTTTTCGGTTTCTTTGATAAAGAAACGCTGGTCTTCACGGTGTAGGTACCAAGCTTGCTCGCGCAGCTTCTGCAGGGCATCCAGGAATTCATCGGCCTTGCGGTTAGGCGCAGCCAGGAATTCAATCACTTCACTTTCTGATAGACCAATGCGCCCACCCACGGCACGCGACAGTGACGATGCCAATAGCAGGGTCATTAACTGGCTGGCAGCATCGTTGCTTTGTTCGGCATCGATGCTTTCCGCGATGGAGTCACCTTTATCCGCAATATCTCGAGTGACGGCTGGAATCAGTTTTGGCGAGATTCGTTCAATCTCGTCTTTAACTTGTTCGTCGTTGAGGTCCAGATGCTGGGTGCCTACCAGGAACACATCATCTGTCTGGCGTTGCTCGACGCTTTTCAGCAGGCGAGCGGTAAACTGCATCAAGCCGCGTGTTTGACGGAAGCCTTCGTTTTCTTTAAAGAGCGCAACCAAGTGTTTGAACGATGGGTGGAAGGGGTAGGTCTCTCTGACCTGTTCGGCAATTTGTTCGATGCTGGATGCAATGATGTATCCGCTATCTTCCGCTTTCTTTACTTGCTGAGCGTATTCCTCAGCGACATCGCTGATGGTTTGCTCATCCGGCAGTTCATCAATCAGACGTTTCTTTAGGATTTCATAGATTTCATTACCCGACAGTTGCACCGGGGTAATGGTCATCGACTGCCTGCGGGTTTCTTGCTGCAGGTTAGAAATGGCTTCTTTTAGTGTTTTGGTTTGCGCACCATAGCTGCCAGAAAGGTTGGCAATCACGATACAGCAGTTAGGCAGCTCAAGTGCTGCGCTCATCAGCGTGCTTAGACTGTAGACCACCATATTGGCTAGGGTGCCAGAGCCATAGACCTGGGTGCTGGCGTTATCGAGATACGGTGGTAACTCGTCGATCATAATCAGCGTGGGAGTATCGCCGATAATCTCTTTCCATTTTTGCTGGTCAACGGATTTAGGACCGTTGATCCAGTGTGGTTTGATTTTTTCGGCTTCGCCAAGCTGAGTAGCAATTTCACCCCAGATGTAGTTGTCAGGGTTGTTACGACCGTTGAAAGCGGCAATTCGAGCATTGCCAAAGTCGAGGCGCTCGGTTAAATCTGCAGGCAATACATCTGGACGCAGATGGGCATGTTTTGCCAGCAAGCCTAGGGCAATCATCATGTGGGTTTTACCACCACCCATGGCTTGGGTGAGTTCAAACACTGCCTGGTCTGATTTGCCGGATAGGCGAAGCATACCTTCGCGGAAGAGTTGCTCCATGCCGTGGGTAACATAGTTGCGAGAGAAGAACTCTTTACCGTCACCTGCGTCGTTAATGAGATCAGCCAGGTTTTCAATTCCCTGGCTCATTCGGTAATCCTGAATGACAGGATTAAAACGACACGCCTGCTTAACTGTCTTGATCATGCTTAACGCTCCCCACGTTGATCTGAATCTTGGGCTTGCTCTATGGCTATACCGTTTTTCTCGCAATGCTCGCGGATGAGCACTTCTAACATGTTGGCGATAGAGCGGTGTTCCGCTTGCGCAGCTGCACGCAACGCCTCTTTTAAGCCAGGATCGACTCGGATGGTAAGCGTCGCAGTTTTGTTGGTAGCCATTACACTCTCTCAGGATGCCTGCAAATGTACTGCAATATACTGTATTGATCTTCGCAGTAAAATCGCAATGTAGTACGAGGACTGACTTGGTCAACTATGGAGAGATGAAAATTGGATAGTGAGATCTAGGGTTCATGCAGCTTCATCAAGTTACAATCGCCGCTCGTATGGACGCTCTTCGCTGGCTACTTATCAGCTTATTAATTCAGCTGCTTTGAATGATCCATTTTCTTCCGCCCACTCGATTCACCAATCAAACTCTCTATTGATTTCGAAGTTAAGCTACTGATTCTTGGGGCTGTATCCCCAGTTCAGGGACTTTGGGTTGGCGGGATGGGCAGAGGCACTGCGAGTCTTCGGCCATTCAAAGAAAAATTGCCGGTATGAGTACGCGATTGCACCGGTGGTGAAGTCCACAAACCCTTGCCAATCAGGGCCTGAAGCGCAAAGCGCAGGCATAAAAAAAGGTGAACTGAGATCAGTTCACCTTTTCAAATTGGTGGAGACGGCGGGAATTGAACCCGCGTCCGCCAGTACTCTGCCTTGAGCTCTACATGCTTAGTTTCCTTCTATTGATTTAACCCCAAGCGACCCGAAGGTCAGGGTGCAAGGGGCGAGCTCTTTAAAGCTTAACTCTGAACCAGTGAGCTCTGGAGCAGAGGGCGTCCTATCTTATATGACGTTCTGAAATACTAGGTTATAGGCACCCTAGCCAGAACGACCGGCGGCCTTAAGCCGCCAGTGCGTAGTTGTCGTCGTTTGCGACTATTTTAAACAGCTTTGATTTAACGAGATTCGCTGTCATCTCGACATGCACCCAAGGGTTCGCAACCGGCGTCGAAGCCATGTCGTCCCCTTGTACTATCATTGTGGGGCATTGATCGCTGCTATTCAACCGATGCTTTATCAACCCGCAGTGTTTGCTTCGCGGACAATCCGCTGCTTCTGACGGTTCCAGTCCCTTTCTTTTTCTGTAGCACGTTTGTCGTACTGCTTTTTGCCCTTCACCAGGGCAATTTCTGCCTTTACCTTGTTCTTTTTCCAGTAGAGCGCCAGAGGAATGCAGGTGTGGCCCGTCTGGTTGACCTTGCCCAAAAGCCTGGCGATCTCTTTGGCGTGCAGCAGAAGCTTCCGGGTACGGGTGGGATCGCAGATCACGTGCGTCGAGGCTGTTTCAAGCGGCTGGATGTGAGACCCAAGCAGAAATGCTTCACCGTCTTTGAGCAGAATGTAAGCGTCGGTCAGCTGGCCCTTGCCCGCTCGCAGTGATTTCACTTCCCATCCCAGCAAAACCAGTCCTGCCTCGAAGCGGTCTTCGATGTGGTATTCATGACGCGCCTTTTTATTCAGGGCAATGGTATTGCTGGGAGTGCCTGGTTTTTTCTTGGCCATAGGGAAACAAGCTGCCTGAGAGCGGATTCTATTGTTGCAAAAGAGCCGGATTGTAGCTCACCGGCCAGGGGGGTGTCATTCAGCGATAAATCAGGCTCGGTTAAGCTAGGGAGCCTCTGAATAACTCCGGATCACCTCTGGCTTTCAGAGTGCTTCACTCTCTAGACGTGGCTTCGCAGGAAGGCTGGTTGCCTTTCAAGAAGCCGCAACGACGAGAGTGGATCGCTCTGAAAGCCCCGGAGGGCGTGCTCTGAGGGCAGCATCTGCCGCGTTGCGACTTTTGCAAAGGGCTGCGGCCATTTGCGGCAAGTCGCGCCTTGCGTCTGCTACCCTCAGAGCACGCTGAGGCGATTCGGAGTTATTCAGAGACTCCCTAGGTAATGGGATTTGAGCGCTTTGATTTCAAGGGGTAAAAGTCTCCTCAGGGCCGCGACGACTCACCGGTCAGGGTTTACACTTGGTGCGAGCGAGTCATGAGATCACTCGAAAGCAGCCCGTTTTTGCGTTGGCGCAGTAGCGGACTCCGAGTGACGTTCAGGCTCACTGGACACTGAAAGGAGAGGGAATGGCGGTACCTTACGCGACTCCGGCTGGTTCATGGACAGGGCGGTCCAGTTTTTTCTGGGCCATGACTGGCGCGACGCTAGGGCTTGGGAACTTATGGCAATTGCCCAAGCTGATTTCCGAGCAGGGGGGCTGGCTATTCCTCGCCCTGTACCTTATGTGCCTGGCGGTCATGGCCGTGCCCCTTATTCTTGCCGAGGCAGCACTGGGGCGCGGTAGTCGTCATGGTTTTGTGCTCGCCCTGGCGGGCTGGATTGACCGTGGCTATTTTTCTCCGCGGTGGATCTGGATAGGACGTAGCAGTTTGCTTGCTGCGTTTATTGTGCTGTCAATCACCTGTGTGCTCGGTGGCTTGTCTCTGGCCTACATGTTCGAGGCCGCGATGGACCGTTTTTCGCCGGACTCAACGATCGGTGTCGATGACACGCTCATGCAGCTGGTGGCGGGTCGCAGTCAGCCGGGCAAATTGATGTTCTGGCATTTTCTGTTTGTCGCACTGCTGGTCGCCACGGTTCGACGTTCTGGCGGAGCCGGGATAGAGCGCGCTTTCCGTTTGGTAGTGCCGACGGCGATCGGTCTTGTGCTGATCCTCCTTCTAGCCAGTGCGGAGTTCGGCTACCTTGAGCCGACCGCCCACTCGATGTTGTCTTCGCGGTATGAGTCACTGAGCTGGCGATCCCTGTACCTGGCCTTTTCCCATGCCTTTTTTACCTTCGGCATGGGTCTTGGTATCTGGGTGTTGTTCGCGGCCTACTTACCGAAAGGCGCATCGGTGCGTCGCTCGGTGTTGGGCGTGGTTATATTGCACACCGCACTGGCGCTCGCGATTGCTTTGCTAGTGGGGTCTTTCGTGCAGGCTGGTGGCCTTGGGTCGGGAATACGACAGGGTTTTAATCTGGTGTTCCTGCAGCTACCGGAAAGCCTGACGCTCATACCCGCCGGACATTTCTTGTCGGTAGGGCTGTTTTTGCTGGTGCTGTTGCTCACTTACACTTCAGCGCTCGCGTTGATGGAGGTCGTCAACAGTGCTATCCAGGAGTGGATGGGGGCGCCCCGTAGTTGGTCGGTCATGTTGCTCGCCGGCGCGATCTGGTTTGTGGGACTGGGTACGCTCTTCTCATTTAATATCTGGTCCCAGTTTACGTTTGCCGGCGGCACGCTCTTTACCTGGCTGGAGCTGGTTACTGCAGGCGTTCTTGTTCCGGCAGTCGTAATCGCCTTTGCGATTTTTATTGGCTTTTATTGCGCGCCCTCGGATCTGGTGAGCGTACCCGAAGGACGGTCGCTGGTGCTTAGGCAGATGTGGCTGTTCTGTCTGAAGATCATCGTACCCCCTGTTGTGCTCGCTCTTGGGTGTATATATGTGGTGCTGAGCCTGAATCGCTTGTGTGTGAGTGACACCGACTGGACGGCGTGGTGCAAATCTGCTCCCATCACGATGCCGCAGCCTTACGCGGAGCCAAGTGTCGAGACCAGCCCAAATGACGTTCCGGGCCAGTCGACACCGGATGCCGATCCTGACGATCTGATTTCTGAGGAAGAGGAGCTTCGGCTACCGTCAGAATCCGCGTCGGATGAGCCGCCTCGACGCTAAACCAAAACCCGAACCAAACGGTAGCCCCGGTTGGCTCATGAAACATCTAATTCCTCCATGAAGTATTCAATCGACAAAAGTGCGCTGGTTCTCCATAGCGCAGAAAAGATGTTCGCTCTGGTGAATGATGTGCAGAGCTATCCCCTGTTTCTGCCATGGTGCGCTGATTCTGCCGTGCTCAGCTCGAGTCCTGGCGAGGTGAAAGCCAGTTTGACGGTCGCCAAAGGTGGTTTTCAGCAGCAGCTCACGACCAGAAATGTGATCGCTCCACCGAGCAGTATTCTCATGTCGCTGGTGACCGGTCCGTTTCACTCTCTGGCAGGAGAATGGCGCTTTCAGTCGCTGGCCGACAATGCCTGTCGAGTCTCACTCACGCTGGAGTTCGAGTTTTCAAACGCCCTGGCGAGAGTCACCTTCGGCCCCGTGTTCAGTCACGCAGCCAATACGATGGTCGATGCGTTCTGTCAGCGTGCGGATCGTCTGTATGGGAAGGGCAGCCTTGATTGAAATAGAAGTCGCCTACGCACTGCCGGAGCGACAGGAGATTGTCGCACTCAAGGTCCCGGAAGGGACGACCGCCGACGCGGCGGTAGGACTCTCAGGGATTGAAAAGCTGTTCGACGATATAGACCTGCCCAATGCCACGCTCGGCATCTTTGGAACGGTCATTTCGCGGCCTGAACAGCATGTTCTGAGGGAGGGGGATCGAGTCGAGATTTACCGACCGCTGCGCATGGATCCGAAAGAGGCACGTCTGCGCCGGGCTCGCAAAGGCACCCAAGGCAGCGAAGGCACTGAGAGTTGAGCGGTCTGGCGAAGGTAAATCACTTGCCGCTCTGTGCGTGAGTGCGGGCTATCGCTCGTCAGTAAACTGGATTCTTGTCCAGCAACTGGGCTTCGTAGTGATCAAATCCAGCCGCGTCGTAGTAGACAATCACGCGCTGTTCTTTAATGTCGCCACCAGACTCCTGAAACGTATAGATGTAGTAGTCTCTCGAGCTCTGCACCGGGTTGTAGAGAACGGGCGTGCCCAATATTGAGCGTACTTCCTCGCGGCTCATCCCTTTGTTCAGCTGGGCCAGTTGCTCATGATCCAGGATGTTGCCCTGCTGGACATTAATCTTGTAAACACCCGGGAAAATACAGCCAGCCAGGGTCGAGACAAGAATGAGCATGAGAAGCTTTTGCATGGTGCCGACGATTCCTCTATCGTTTATTTCCGGTGCTCGGCAGGCGGCCGGGTTCAGGCGGTTCCCTGGCTCCCAGAGCGACGGAAGCATAGGGTACACCGGCGGCAACACAGCGTACACCAATTAGCGGATTACAGCATGGCATCTGAAAATTCCGAGCTACGTAAAGTCGGGCTCAAGGTTACTCTCCCGCGAGTGAAAATCTTCAATATCCTCGAAGGTGCAAGAGATCTTCATCTGAGTGCGGAAGACGTCTACAAGAAGCTGCTGGATCAGGGCGATGATGTCGGCCTCGCCACCGTTTACCGGGTCTTGACTCAGTTCGAAGCTGCAGGACTGGTGCTTCGCCACAACTTCGAGGGCGGCCACGCCGTGTTTGAAATGGCTGGCGACGAGCACCACGATCACATGGTCTGCACCCAGAGCGGCGAGGTTGTGGAGTTTTGCGACCCTGTTATTGAAGAGCGTCAGCGCAAGATTGCTGAAGAGCACGGCTTTGAGCTCGTGGATCACAGTCTGATTCTTTACGTTAAGCCCCTGAAAAAGAAATAACGTCTTTGATTTGCGGGGATTCGCTCCCCGCGTCTGCATTGCTTCAAGCTGCCGGCTCCCACTCCCGCCTTTGATCCTACCTCTCTTGCTAAGTCCTGGCTGCGGATGAGTTCGTATGCCTTTGGTTTGCTGTTCTTTTTGTAGCGTCACCATTTCTGAGTGACTATCTCCAGACGAATCAATAAATAAAAAAACAGACGCCGAGGCGTCTGCAACAGGGTTCTCCGAAGGGGAGAGGGTTACTTGGGCTCAGCAGGCCGCTTCAGGTTCAGTGATGAAGCGTCTGGCCGCGCTGAAACATTTCACGGGCGTGTGCAAGCGTCTGATCGGTCAGGTCCACACCGCCGAGCATTCGTGCAACCTCTGTGACCCGGGCTGTATCGTCCAATTGCTCGATTTGAGAATAGGTGGCGCTGTCCTGAATGAATTTGCTGACATACAGGTGCTGGTGAGCCTGGGCGGCAACCTGTGGCAGGTGGGTGACGCAGATGATCTGACCACGGTGACCGAGATTGCGGAGCAACCGTCCGACCACCTCCGCCGTTGCTCCGCCGATACCGACGTCAACTTCGTCAAACACCAGAGAGGGTGTTGTCGAGGTCTGGGCAGCAACCACCTGTATGGCCAAGCTGATTCGCGAAAGCTCGCCGCCAGAGGCCACTTTCGCGAGGGGGCGAGCGGGCTGACCAGGATTGGCGCTGACCAGGAACTCAATATCTTCCATACCGGTCGGTGCTGGTGCGGCGTCGGAGGCCAGACTCTCAAGTCGGGTAACGAACTGGGTGGACGGCATGCCCAATTGGGTCAATTCAGCGCAGATTCGCTCGTCCAGTTCTAAGGCGGCTTTCTCACGTCCAGCTGTGAGCTTAGAGGCCAGTTTGCAATAGCGAACATGGAGGGTTTCAAGTTCCTGCTCAAGCGATTCTACAGATGAATCGCTTCCCACCAACGCATCCAGCTCCTGACGAAGCTGCTGATGCAGCGCGGGAATTTCATCGGGATTGATGCGGTGCTTGCGTGCCAACTGGTAGATCGCGCTGAGTCTTTCCTCAACTTCCTGCAGCCGTTGAGGGTCCATCTCATAATCGTCGACGAAGCGCCGAAGATTGTCGCCGGCCTCGGTTAACTGAATATGGGCCTCGCTGAGCATTCCGAGCGCTTCTTTTACGACCGGCAGATCCAGATTGATCTGCTCAAGTTGCTGGCAGGCCTGCATGACGAGATGAGCGGCGCCCTCTTCGTCCCCTGCGCAATATTGTGCGGCGAGGTGCGAGTGATGGAGGAGTTGATCGGCGTTAGCCAGAGAAGACTGTTCCTGCTCGAGTGACTCAAGTTCTCCGTCTTCTACTGCCAGCCGATCCAGCTCTTCTACCTGATAGTTCAGTAACTGTGCGCGAGCCTCGTGTTCTTCGCGGGAATTCAGCCGCAGGTCCAGTTTTTCCCGGCATGCTTTCCAGAGCTTCCAGCACTGCCGGAGATCGCTCAGCAGTTCACCGTGACCGGCGTAGTCATCGATCAGCCGGCGATGGGTTTCCTTGCGGAGCAGAGATTGATGTTCATGCTGGCTGTGAATATCCATCAGGTGCTCGCCTAGCGCCCGCAGATCGGCCAGGGTGCAAGCCCGGCCATTGATAAAGGCTCTGGAGCGTCCATCACGGCTGATCACCCTTCGCAGGATGCCTTCGCCATCCTCATCCAGTTCGTGATCGGCCAGCCATTTGTGGGCGGCAGGGATGTTTCGGATATCAAAACTGGCCGTGAGATCGGCCCGCTTGGCGCCGTGACGAACCGCGCCAGCGTCGGCCCGCCCGCCGAGCGTGAGCGCAAGAGCGTCGAGAACAATCGATTTTCCTGCACCGGTCTCTCCGGTCAGTGCGGTCATGCCGTTGCTGAAGCGCAGATCAAGCTGCTCAGCGATGGCGTAATTGGTGACGGTCAGCTGGGTAAGCATGTTGCCTCCGGATCGCAAAGGTGCAGTGAAGTTTGTTTCAAAATAACTGTCCAAACATACAGTCACTGTGAATCTATACAGTATTTCTGTGTCATGCAAGCTGAATTTACTGCTTAAAGACGGTTGAAACCTTTCTGCCCAGCCCCATATCGACTGCAAACCGACGAAGAGCGCACAGTGCCGGTGTGGTTTCATGTTCCGCCGTTCTGTTGTGCAGCAATGACATTGGGAGTGTTGAATGAGCACAGACAAAAAAGACGAGAGAGACGAACTGGAGGAAACCTCTGGCGCCGCCTCTGAATCTGAAGCGACAGAGCGTCCTAATGAGGAAGTCTCTGCTCCAGAAGAGGCGAGCAGCGAGTCAGAAGTGGAGTCGCTGAATCAGAGGGTTGGTGAGTTGCAGGATCAGATTCTGCGCACCCAGGCGGAGATGCAGAATGTTCGCCGTCGCGCCGAGACTGAAGTCGAGAAGGCTCGGAAGTTTGCGTTGGAAAAATTCGTCAAGGAGCTGCTGCCCGTCGTCGACAGCCTTGAGAAGGCCGTCGAAAGCGCCAATGCCGCCGAACCGAGTCTTGAGCTGGTGGCTTCAATGAAGCAGGGCTCTGAAATGACGCTCTCCATGCTGGTTTCGAGTCTGGGCAAGTTCAAAGTCGAAGCCATTGATCCGGTCGGCGAGCCGTTCAATCCCCAGCTTCATGAGGCGATGTCCATGGTGCCGGCGCCTGACGCTGAGCCGAATAGCGTGGTCGCCGTTGTGCAGAAGGGTTACCAGCTCAATGAGCGATTGGTTCGTCCAGCAATGGTGGTGGTTGCTCGCGCAGAAGAGCCGCCGGTTGTTGACGAAAAGGCTTGAAAAAGTTTTTCGGGCGCCAATATAGGCTTTAACCAGAGAAAAATTGCAGGCCCGGCCTTCATAGAAGGCGGTCGCAGGAACATCGGATTGGAGTAATCAATGAGTAAGATAATTGGCATCGATCTGGGTACTACCAACTCCTGTGTAGCCATCATGGATGGCGACAAGGTGAAGGTTATTGAGAACGCGGAAGGGGATCGTACTACCCCGTCCATCATCGCTTACACTGAAGACGGCGAGACACTGGTTGGCCAGTCGGCCAAGCGGCAGGCGGTGACGAACCCAAGCAACACGCTGTACGCCATCAAGCGTCTGATCGGTCGTCGGTTCGACGACAGCGTTGTTCAGAAAGACATCAAGATGGTGCCTTATAAGGTCGCCAAAGCGGACAACGGCGATGCCTGGGTTGAAGTGAAGGGCAACAAGATGGCACCGCCCCAGGTGTCCGCTGAGATTCTCAAGAAAATGAAGAAAACCGCTGAGGACTATCTCGGCGAGAAGGTCACAGAAGCCGTCATCACGGTTCCGGCCTACTTCAACGACAGCCAGCGTCAGGCCACCAAGGATGCAGGCAAGATTGCAGGCCTTGAGGTCAAGCGGATCATCAATGAGCCGACAGCTGCTGCGCTTGCGTACGGTATGGACCAGAAGAAAGGTGATCGCACCATCGCGGTTTATGACCTGGGTGGCGGTACCTTTGACATCTCCATCATCGAAATTGCCGATGTTGATGGCGAGCATCAGTTCGAGGTGCTGGCGACGAACGGTGACACGTTCCTCGGTGGTGAAGATTTCGACCTCAAGCTGATTGAATTCCTGGCTGATCAGTTCAAGAAAGACAGCGGAATCGACCTGCGTGGCGACTCTCTGGCCATGCAGCGCCTGAAAGAAGCCGCTGAGAAAGCCAAAATTGAGCTGTCCAGCAGTCAGCAGACTGATGTCAATCTGCCGTACATTACGGCTGATCAGTCCGGACCCAAGCACATGAACGTCAAAGTGACGCGTGCCAAGCTGGAATCCCTGGTCGAAGATCTGGTGGCGCGGAGTCTCGAGCCTTGCAAGACCGCTCTGAAAGATTCGGGCGTCAGCAGCAGCGAAATTGACGAGGTTATCCTGGTCGGTGGTCAGACTCGCATGCCGCTGGTACAGGAAAAGGTGAAGGCCTTCTTCGGTAAGGAAGCGCGCAAGGACGTAAACCCGGATGAAGCGGTCGCTATGGGTGCGGCCATTCAGGCGGCTGTCCTTTCTGGTGATGTGAAAGATGTTCTGTTGCTGGACGTTACTCCGCTGACCCTGGGTATCGAGACCATGGGTGGCGTAGCCACTCCGTTGATTGACAAGAACACCACCATCCCTACCAAGAAGTCGCAGACCTTCTCGACAGCGGATGACAACCAGACCGCGGTGACCATTCACGTGGTCCAGGGCGAGCGTAAGCAAGCGTCCCAGAACAAGTCTCTGGGCCGTTTCGATCTGGCGGATATTCCGCCCGCGCCACGTGGTGTACCGCAGATCGAGGTCACTTTTGACATCGATGCCAACGGTATCCTTAACGTGTCCGCGAAGGACAAGGCGACCGGTAAGCACCAGTCGATTGTTATCAAGGCCTCTTCCGGTCTGAATGACGACGAGATCGAAAAAATGGTCGCGGACGCTGAAGCGAACGCCGACGAGGACCGCAAGTTCGAAGAACTGGTACAGGCCCGCAACCAGGGTGATGCCATGGTCCACGCCGTTCGCAAGACTCTGACTGACGCCGCGGACAAGATCAGCGACAGCGAGAAAGAGTCGATCGAAGCAGCGATCAAGGATCTGGAAACTGCGCTTGAGGGCTCGGACAAAGACGAGATCGAGGCCAAGACCCAGAAGCTCACCGAGGTTTCCTCAGAGCTGGCCCAGAAGATGTATGCCGATCAGGGGGATGCTGGCCAGCAGGCCGGTGGAGCCGAGCAGAAGGCGGATACTTCTGATGATGCCGTCGATGCTGAGTTCGAAGAGGTGAAGGAAGACGATAAGCGCTAATCGCGCCGTTTTCCGGCAAATCAGAAAACGCGGGGCCGCAATGCTCCGCGTTTTCTGCGTCTCAGCCATAGGGCATAATGCGCGGTTACCGTTGCCGGGCGACCGCCAGGATTTCCCTCCAACAGACAACAGTCATAACGCCCGGTAAATGCCGGCGCGTGCAACAGGATTTCGAGCATGGCCAAACGCGATTATTACGAGATTCTCGGCGTTGCCAAAGGCGCAGACGACAAAGAGATCAAGCGTGCTTATCGCAAGCTCGCGATGAAATATCATCCCGACCGCAATCCGGATGACACCGAAGCGGAAAATAAATTCAAGGAAGCCAGTGAGGCCTACGAGATTCTGGCCGATCCCCAGAAACGAGCGGCTTATGATCAGTTTGGTCATGCCGGCGTTGATGGTCAGGGCGCAGGTTTCGGTGGTGGCGGTTCTAGCTTTTCCGACATCTTTGGCGATGTTTTCGGGGATATATTCGGCGGCGGTGGCGGCCGTGGTCGCAGTAATCGTGGTGCAGATCTCCGCTATACCCTCGACCTTGATCTGGAAGATGCCGTAAGAGGCAAGACGGTTCAGATTGAAATTCCCGGCCACCGGGAGTGTGACACCTGTGACGGCTCCGGCGCCGCGCCGGGCTCAAAGCCCGAAACCTGTGGCACCTGTAAAGGGATGGGCCAGGTTCGGATGCAGCAGGGGTTTTTCACGGTCCAGCAGGCGTGCCCCACCTGCCGGGGCTCGGGCCAGGTCATAAAAGACCCTTGTCGGGAGTGTCATGGCGCAGGTCGCGTCGAGGAAATGAAAACACTGTCGGTCAAAGTGCCGCCAGGCGTTGATACCGGCGACCGCATCCGGCTGTCCGGTGAAGGCGAAATGGGACTTGAAGGTGGCCCCTCTGGTGATCTCTATGTCCAGATCTCTGTTCGTGAACACTCAATCTTTACCCGTGATGGCAGCAACCTCTACTGCGAAGTACCGATAACCATTATCGATGCGGCGCTGGGTGGTGAACTTGAGGTTCCGACGCTTGATGGTCGTGTAAAACTAAAGATCCCGCCTGAAACTCAGACCGGCAAGCTGTTCCGCTTGCGCAACAAAGGGGTTTCACCGGTTCGAGGCGGCCCAGCGGGCGATCTGCTCTGTCGGGTTATTGTCGAGACGCCAGTCAGGCTCACCAAGCGGCAAAAAGAGTTGCTTGAAGAGTTCCAGGCAACCCTGGATGCCAGTAGTGGTGATACCCATGCGCCTCGCAAGACTTCCTGGTTTGCGGGTGTCAAAAGCTTTTTCGATGAGATGAAATTCTAAGGACGGTCCCATGAGAGTTGCAGTAACCGGCGCCGCTGGGCGCATGGGCAAGGTTTTGCTGGAAGCCGTCCATGAAACGCAAGGACTGACTTTGTCTGCCGCGATTGTGCATCCTGAGAGCAGTCTGATTGGTGCCGATGCCGGTGAAATGGCAGGCCTTGGTCGTCTGGGTGTGAAAATGGTCGGTCAGTTGCAGGACGCCGTCGATGATTTTGATGTGCTGATCGATTTCACTGCGCCTGAGCTGACGGTCAGCAATGCCGAATTCTGCGCAAGCAGCGGTAAGGCTCTCGTTGTCGGTACCACCGGCCTTTCGTCCGAGCAGAAGGATGCTCTGGCGTCTGCCGGAAACGCTATCCCGCTGGTGTTTGCTCCGAACATGAGCGTGGGCGTCAATCTGTTGCTGAACCTGCTTAAGACTGCAGCAGCAACATTGGGTGATGAGTACGATGTCGAGATCATCGAAGCGCACCACCGGTTCAAGAAAGATGCACCCTCAGGAACCGCTCTGCGGCTTGGTGAAGCTGTTGCTGAGGCGTTAGGTCGCAACCTTGAGGAATGTGCGGTTTATGGTCGTGAAGGGATCACGGGCGAGCGCACTCGAAAAGAAATTGGCTTCGAAACGATTCGCGGTGGCGACGTTGTAGGCGACCATACTGTGCTGTTTGCAGGGATTGGTGAGCGGATCGAAATTACTCACAAGGCCAGTAGCCGTATGACATTCGCCCAGGGAGCCGCCCGCGCAGCGCTGTGGCTCGAAGGTCGTGGCGCTGGTCTTTACGACATGCAGGATGTGCTGTCGCTTAAGTAATTGTCGGAAGCAATCTTTGCAATCGCGCATTGTCTCCAATCGCGCGCTAAGGAGCCCGCCGGAATGGACACTGGTAGGGCCTCGTCTTTATAATACGCCGGCTAAAAGTACCGAGCGTAGTGCGGAGTCTCGCTGCCACCTTCTTTTTGCACTGATTTCATCAGTCTGCTGCTGAAACAGAAGGCATTAGAACGGGCGAGGACATTGAAGACTCCGGCAATCCGGCATCGGCAAAATCAAGCGGGACGGGTCATTGGTCTGTCGTCGGAACCCAATTCTGACTGGATTAATCTCCCCTCTCGCTTTTTTGCGACCTGAATTTGCGCTTGCTTTCCGGCCACGTCACCCGATGAGGATACAAGCCTTGAGTAAACCCGCAATCCTTGCCCTCGAAGACGGAAGCCTGTTTCACGGAATTTCCATCGGTGCCGATGGAGAGACCAGTGGTGAGGTAGTGTTCAACACTGCCATGACCGGATACCAGGAAATCCTGACCGACCCTTCTTATTCACGTCAGATTGTCACGCTGACCTATCCACATATCGGTAATACCGGTGTGAACCACGAAGATGTCGAGTCTGATCGCATTCAGGCTGCCGGGCTCATTATTCGTGACCTGCCGTTGATCGCCAGTAACTGGCGCAAGCAGCAGTCGCTTGAAGAATATCTGCGCAGCGAAAACGTCCTGGGTATTGCCGACATAGATACCCGTCGGCTGACACGTATCCTGCGGAGCAAAGGCTCACAGAGCGGCGCGATTGTCGCGGGCGAAGGTGCCTCCGCCGAGCGGGCGCTGGAGCTGGCCAAGGCCTTCCCGGGTCTCAAGGGCATGGATCTCGCCAAAGAAGTCTCCGTTGATAAGGCCTATGAGTGGACTGAAACGGAGTGGTCTCTTGAAACAGGTTACGGGGCCAGCGAAAAGTCTCGCTTCAACATCGTGGCTTTTGACTTCGGCGTTAAGAAAAACATTCTGCGCATGCTCGCCAGTCGCGGCTGCGCTATCACGGTCGTACCCGCGCAAACGCCGGCCTCCGAGGTTCTGGCGATGAATCCAGACGGCGTTTTTCTGGCGAACGGGCCGGGCGATCCAGAGCCCTGTGATTACGCCATCAACGCGATTCGGGAGATTCTGGAAACCGAGATCCCGGTATTCGGCATCTGCCTGGGGCATCAGTTGCTCGCGCTCGCCAGCGGTGCTCGCACTATCAAAATGGGACATGGCCATCATGGCGCCAACCATCCGGTCCAGAATCTGGCTGATGGCACCGTCATGATTACCAGCCAGAACCATGGTTTTGCCGTTGACGAGGCCTCATTGCCCGCCAACGTGGAAGCGACTCACAAATCCCTGTTCGACGGCAGCCTTCAGGGCATTCGTCGTACCGATCGTCCGGCATTCAGCTTTCAGGGGCATCCTGAGGCTAGCCCAGGACCCCATGATGTAGCGCCGTTGTTCGATCAGTTTATTCAGCTGATGAGCAAGCGCAGCGCCTGAAAGCCTGGAGCCCCGGACGTCCGGGGCGCGAATTGCCGACGTTATTGAAATTGCTGACAGGTTAACCACGACATGCCAAAGCGGACCGACATATCAAGCATCCTCATCCTGGGCGCAGGCCCCATCGTGATTGGTCAGGCCTGTGAGTTTGACTACTCCGGAGCCCAGGCCTGCAAGGCACTGCGGGAAGAGGGCTATCGCGTCATTCTGGTGAATTCAAACCCAGCCACCATAATGACCGATCCCGCCATGGCGGACGCCACCTATATCGAGCCGATTACCTGGAAGACGGTCGAGAAGATCATCGAAAAGGAAAAGCCGGACGCTCTGTTGCCCACCATGGGCGGCCAAACAGCGCTGAACTGCGCGCTGGATCTTGAAAAGCACGGCGTATTGAGCAAGCACGGCGTTGAGATGATCGGTGCTAATGCCGATACCATCGACAAAGCAGAAGATCGTGAGCGGTTCGACAAGGCCATGAAAGCCATCGGCCTGGAAACGCCGCGTGCCTCGATTGCCCATTCCATGGAAGAAGCGTTGCAGGTCCTGGATAACATCGGGTTTCCCTGCATTATTCGTCCGTCCTTCACGATGGGTGGCTCCGGTGGTGGTATTGCCTATAACCGGGAAGAGTTCGAAGAGATCTGCGAGCGTGGTCTGGATCTTTCGCCCACCAATGAGCTGCTTATCGACGAGTCGCTGATCGGCTGGAAAGAATACGAGATGGAAGTTGTCCGTGATCGTAACGACAACTGCATCATTGTCTGTGCCATCGAAAACTTCGATGCCATGGGCGTGCACACCGGTGACTCCATTACGGTGGCGCCGGCCCAGACGCTCACGGATAAGGAATATCAGATCATGCGAAACGCCTCGCTGGCGGTTCTGCGTGAGATCGGCGTTGAAACCGGTGGCTCTAACGTCCAGTTTGGCGTGAATCCTGACAACGGCCGAATGGTCGTTATCGAAATGAACCCGCGGGTATCCCGTTCTTCAGCGCTGGCGTCAAAAGCCACCGGCTTCCCGATCGCTAAAATCGCTGCCAAGCTGGCTGTCGGCTACACCCTGGATGAGCTGCAGAACGATATCACGGGCGGCGTCACGCCGGCGTCGTTCGAGCCCAGTATCGACTATGTGGTCACCAAGATCCCGCGCTTCACCTTCGAAAAATTCCCGCAGGCGGACGCCCGCCTGACCACTCAGATGAAGTCTGTGGGCGAAGTTATGGCGATTGGCCGTAACTTCCAGGAGACCATGCAGAAAGCGCTGCGCGGGCTGGAAGTCGGCTCTGAGGGCTTTGATGAGAAAATCGATCCGGCTTCAGCCAACGATCTGGAGACGCTGACCCGCGAGCTGAATGTGCCAGGCCCAGAGCGTATCTGGTACATCGGTGATGCATTCCGTGCGGGCCAGACCGTCGAAGATGTGTACCGCCAGACCAAAGTGGATCCTTGGTATCTGGTGCAGATCGAAGACCTTATTCGCGAAGAAAAAACGCTGGCGACTGCCGGCAAGGCCGACATCGACAAGACGACGCTGTATCGACTCAAGCGCAAGGGCTTCTCTGATGCCCGTATTGCCAAGCTTCTGGGTATTTCCGAGGCGAGCCTGCGTAAGCTGCGCCACGATCTGGGTGTTAGGCCGGTCTATAAGCGGGTCGATACCTGTGCCGCCGAATTCGCCTCGTCTACGGCCTATATGTATTCCACCTACGATGAGGAATGCGAAGCAGCTCCGAGCGATCGCAAGAAAATCGTCGTCATCGGCGGTGGCCCCAACCGCATCGGACAGGGTATCGAATTTGATTATTGCTGCGTACACGCAGCATTTGCCATGCGCGAAGATGGTTACGAGACCATCATGATCAACTGTAACCCCGAAACGGTTTCTACCGATTACGACACGTCAGATCGTCTTTATTTCGAGCCAATCACTCTTGAAGACGTACTGGAAATTGTTCACAAGGAACAGCCTCACGGTGTGATCGTCCAGTACGGCGGTCAGACGCCGCTGAAGCTTGCTCGAGGTCTGGAGGCCGCGGGCGTACCCATTATCGGTACCAGCCCGGACGCCATCGACCGCGCGGAGGACCGTGAGCGCTTCCAGCAGATGATCCAGCGTCTGGGTCTCAAACAGCCCAAGAACGCCACTGTTCGCAGTCACGAGGAAGGCATCCTGGCGGCCCGTGAAATCGGCTATCCGCTGGTGGTTCGGCCCTCCTACGTACTGGGTGGACGAGCCATGGAGATCGTTTTCGACGAGACGGAGCTAGTGCGTTATATGCGCAGCGCGGTACTCGTGTCGAACGACAGCCCGGTGCTTCTCGATCACTTCCTCAATGCAGCCATTGAAGTGGATATCGATGCCATCTGTGATGGTAAGCAGGTCGTGATCGGCGGCATCATGCAGCATATTGAGCAGGCGGGCGTTCACTCCGGTGACTCGGCTTGCTCTTTGCCGCCATACACGCTGCCCAAAGACGTACAGGATGAAATGAGAGATGCCGTGCGACGAATGGCACTTGAGCTGGACGTTGTCGGTTTGATGAATGTTCAGCTGGCATGGCAGGATGGGGAGGTCTACGTGATTGAGGTTAACCCTCGCGCCTCCCGTACAGTACCGTTTGTCTCCAAAGCGGTGGGCGTCTCTCTTGCGAAGATCGCCGCCCGCTGTATGGCGGGTCGGTCTCTGGAAGATCAGGGATTCACTCAGGAGATTGTGCCTGTCCACTACTCGGTGAAGGAATCCGTATTCCCGTTCAACAAGTTTCCGTCGGTTGATCCGATTCTCGGACCGGAAATGAAGTCTACCGGTGAGGTGATGGGTATTGGTGATAGCTTCGATGAAGCCTTCGCCAAGGCTGCGTTAGCTGCCGGTGAGCGCCTGCCGTCCAAAGGCACGGCCTTCATCTCGGTTCGTGACATCGATAAGCCAGGCTCAATCCGAGTGGCTCGGGACCTGATCGATGCAGGCTTCAAGCTAGTCGCCACAACGGGAACCGCCAAAGCCCTGGAAGAGGGCGGTGTGCAGGTTGAGCGGGTTAACAAGGTCCGCGAAGGCCGACCCCATGTTGTCGACGCCATCAAAAATGGCCAGGTACAGTTAATCATCAACACTACTGAAGGGCGTAAGGCTGTGTCTGACTCGGCTCAGATTCGTCAGTCTGCACTTCAGCATAAGGTTACTTATACAACCACCTTGGCTGGTGGCGAAGCGTTCTGTCGGGCTATCAAGTTTGGCCCCGAGCGCACGGTTCGCCGTCTGCAGGATCTGCACTCAGGCCAAAAATCTGATTCAGGGAAATAACGCCATGACAACGCGAGTACCCATGACCGTCGCCGGTGAAGCTCGCCTTCGGGAGGAGCTGCAGCAGCTCAAATCCGTCGAGCGTCCGCGCGTCATTGAAGCTATTGCGACCGCTCGAGAACACGGCGATCTCAAGGAAAATGCTGAGTATCACGCTGCCCGCGAACAACAGAGTTTTATCGAAGGCCGCATCCAGGAAATTGAAGGAAAGCTTTCAGCCGCTCAGGTGATTGATGTCACCAAGCTTGAAAACACCGGTAAAGTCATTTTCGGCACGACGGTCCACCTTCTGAATATGGATACTGATGAACACGTCGCTTATCAGATCTGCGGTGAAGATGAAGCTGATATCAAGGCTGGGAAGATTTCAGTTTCCTCGCCGATCGCCCGCGCTCTGATCGGTAAAAGTGAAGGCGATATCGTGGCGATCAGAGTGCCTTCCGGCACGGTCGAGTATGAAATTGAGGAAGTCGAACATCTGTGATGTGAGGCTGCTGGCTTTAGCCAGGCCAACGGCGCCCCGCTGCGAGGCGCCGTTTTTCGTTCAGGAACCCCTGAAAGCCAGGGGTTAGTCCGAATTGTCGAGAGGCTCGCCGGAACTCAGGACCGGGCGCGGGCTGCTCGGGCAAGATTGGAAAGCTTGGGATTAGGCTGGCTCGAGCGCTTGAGTAGAACAGCGATCTTGCCGATCATTTGCACCAGTTCGGCTCCGGTCTGCTGGCACAGTTCAGAAACTGCCTGCTCCCGGCTCTCTTTCTCTGGAAAAGCCACTTTGACTTTGATCAGTTCATGATCCGCAAGGGCGCGTTCAGCTTCCTGAATCAGGTTTTCGCTGATCCCCTTGTCGCCAATGATGACGACGGGTTTGAGGTTGTGTGCAAGGGCACGGTATTCGCGCCGTTGTTCTGGGGAAAGGCTCACGGCGGGTCTCCTGACGTGGCATAGTGCAATGTGGGTCTAACGACTCTTTGAAAAGCCGCCCAGTGTACCAGAGTTTTACTTCCAGGCTCCGCCGGCAGACGCCGCCTGTGACTGAGGAATTGTATCTATGTCCCGCTCAAAACCCGCCAGTTCCCGGTCCAAATCCAGTGGGCGCTGGCTTAAGGAACATTTTGACGATGTCTGGGTCAAGAAATCCCAGGCGGACGGTTATCGATCGCGTGCCAGCTATAAGCTGATCGAACTGGACGAGAAAGATCGGCTTTTCCGGCCTGGGCAACTGGTGGTTGATCTGGGTGCCGCCCCTGGTGGATGGTCGCAGGTTGCAGTGGAGAAGGTCGGAGACAGCGGCCTGGTCCTGGCCAGCGACATTCTCGAGATGGACCCCATCGCTGGGGTTGAGTTCGTGCAGGGTGATTTTACTGAGCAGGCGGTACTGGACGAGCTGCTGGAAAAATTGGGTGGCAAGCGGGCCGATCTGGTGATTTCCGATATGGCGCCCAATATGAGCGGTAATCCCGCCACTGACATTCCACGGGCCATGGCACTGGTGGAGCTGGCCCTTGATATGGCCGGCCAGGTTCTGCGACCTGAGGGTGCTTTTGTCGCAAAAGTCTTTCAGGGCGAGGGATTTGAGCAGCTGGTCGCACAGATGCGATCGATGTTCAAAACAGTCGTGAGTCGCAAGCCCGACGCTTCTCGCTCCAGATCGAGGGAGATTTATCAGGTCGGAAAAGGCTTCCGGGGTTGAATAAGGCTATGTGAGCCTGCATTTCATGACTAAGCTGTCAGTGGTTCGCAGACTGACACTTGGTTACGGGTCGGAAGTGGTTCTCAAAGGGCGGATTAGTGTAAGGTTGAGGTTTACGCCTCCCACAAATGCCGTTTCTGGCATTTTCCAGCTTTGGACTACTCATTCTCCCAATGGATTGCTGGGCTTTAGATAAAAGTATTGTCGGGTTTCGGATAGAGGTTGAGTTTTTCGTGCGGTCGAAATGACTGCTATGGGTCTGGTTATCAAATCCGCGCTGCGCGCCGGAACGTATCAAATCTTACATTCACAGGTGATGATCCTTGAGCGATATGGCTAAAAATCTGGTTCTCTGGCTGATTATTGCAGCCGTTCTGCTAATGGTATTCCAGAACTTTTCCCCTACGGAAACCGGTAAGCAGGTCAACTACTCGCAATTCGTACAAATGGTGCAAGATGGCCAGGTGCGGCAGGTTACCATTGACGGTCTGAGCATCCAGGGCGTCCAGAACAACGGTGGTCAGTTCCAGACCATCCGGCCTCAGGTAGCCGATGGCCATCTGATGGACGATCTTCTGGCGAATAACGTCGAAGTCGTCGGCAAAGAGCCGGAGCGGCAGAGTCTCTGGACTCAGTTGCTGGTCGCGGCCTTCCCCATCCTGATCATTATTGCGTTATTCGTGTTCTTTATGCGGCAGATGCAGGGCGGCGGTGCTGGCAAAGGGCCCATGTCCTTTGGCAAGAGCAAAGCCCGCCTGATGAGCGAGGACCAGATCAAGACGACGTTTGCGGATGTGGCTGGCGTTGACGAGGCCAAGGAAGATGTTGTTGAGCTGGTGGACTTCCTCAAGGACCCCAGTAAGTTTCAGCGCCTAGGTGGCCGCATCCCGAAAGGGGTACTCATGGTCGGTCCTCCGGGTACGGGTAAGACCCTTCTCGCCAAGGCCATCGCCGGCGAAGCCAAAGTGCCTTTCTTCACCATTTCCGGTTCGGACTTTGTCGAGATGTTCGTCGGCGTGGGTGCATCCCGAGTCCGTGACATGTTTGAGCAGGCGAAGAAGCAGAGCCCCTGCATTATCTTCATCGATGAGATTGATGCTGTCGGTCGTCATCGTGGTGCCGGCATGGGCGGTGGTCATGACGAGCGCGAGCAGACTCTTAACCAGATGCTGGTTGAAATGGACGGCTTTGAGGGTAACGAGGGCGTCATCGTGATCGCGGCGACCAACCGACCTGATGTTCTCGATTCTGCCCTGCTGCGTCCTGGTCGATTTGACCGTCAGGTGGTAGTGCCGCTGCCGGACATCATTGGTCGTGAGCAGATCATGCGAGTTCACCTCAAGAAAGTGCCGATGGCTGATGGAATTGATCCAGCAGTGATTGCTCGCGGTACACCAGGCTTCTCGGGGGCCGATCTGGCTAATCTGGTGAACGAAGCAGCTCTGTTTGCAGCGCGTCGCAACCAGCGCCTTGTATCCATGGAGGAGCTGGAGCTCGCGAAGGACAAGATCATGATGGGCGCTGAACGCAAGTCCATGGTGATGAGCGAGAAAGAGAAGCTGAACACTGCCTATCATGAGTCTGGCCATGCCATTATCGGTCGGCTTATGCCTGAGCATGATCCTGTCTATAAGGTCAGTATCATTCCTCGCGGACGTGCGCTGGGTGTCACTATGTTTCTCCCGGAAGAAGACAAGTACAGCCACAGCAAACGATATCTCACCGGCCAGATCTGCAGTCTGTTTGGCGGGCGCATTGCCGAAGAACTCACTCTTGGCTTTGATGGTGTCACTACCGGTGCTTCCAACGACATTGAGCGTGCAACGGCGCTGGCTCGAAACATGGTGACTCGCTGGGGCCTTTCGGAAAAGCTTGGTCCGCTTCAGTACGACAAAGACAGTGACGATCCCTACATGGGACGCTCTGGCGGATCCAGCGCCTATTCTCCCGGTACAGCGCAACAGATTGATGAAGAAATCAGGGCCATTATCGATGGCTGTTATGAGCGGGCCCGCGACCTTCTGGTCGAGCATCGTGCCAAGCTCGACATGATGGCCGAAGCCCTGATGAAGTATGAGACCATTGATCGGGAGCAGATTGACGACATCATGGAAGGCCGCCAGCCTCGAGCCCCGAAAAACTGGGACAAGCGTGGTCCTGGCAGTGGTTCCGCTCAAACTGTCGATGCTGAGCCTGAAGCACCCGCTCCGTCTTCGGAATCCGATGATGGTCGTAGCCGGGGCGGCACCGTTGGGGGACCGGCTAGCGACCATTAATTCGTCGTGTTGAATTGGTTTTTTCTGGCTGCGCCAATATCTGCGTAAATTTGCGCTAACTCTGTGAAAGTAAGCGCTAACAACGAACGCTACTCTGCGGAGTGGCGTTTTTTATTGCATTTGTATTCATCGCGTGTTGCCTCTTCGGACAAGTCGTTCGAGGCGGCCGTTGCTTGGTCTACACTTCTTTGATTGCCGAGAGATTTAGTCGAATGGATTTTGCTGGTCGCTCCCTCGATATGCGGCGCTGTCATGTGATGGGCGTCCTTAACGTCACACCGGACTCGTTTTCCGATGGAGGCAAGTTCTCAACGGTGGATGAAGCGTTAAGTCGTGCCGGTAGCATGGTCGCAGAAGGCGCATCAATTATTGATGTTGGCGGCGAGTCGACTCGCCCGGGCGCTGCGCCCGTGTCAGCGCAGGAAGAGGTTGATCGGGTCTGCCCAGTCGTCGAGCGACTGGTGGCGGAGCTGGATGTGGTGGTGTCAGTGGACACCAGCTCGGCTGAAGTCATCCGTGAGAGCACCAGGTTAGGTGCGGGGTTGGTTAACGACGTAAGAGCGCTCACGAAGCCGGGCGCTCTCGATGCCGCTGTAGTCGCCGGCGTCCCGGTGTGTTTGATGCATATGCAGGGGCAGCCCGCCGATATGCAAGACGCGCCTCAATATGACCGTGTGGTTGGTGACGTCTCTGCCTTTCTTGGCGGGCGTGCCAAAGCGGTAACCGCGGCTGGCGTGCCTGAAGACAGAATTATTATTGATCCAGGCTTCTGTTTTGGTAAAACGCTCAACCACAACCTCGAGCTGCTCGCAGGCCTTTCTGAAGTGATGCTTCTGGGTTACCCCATGCTGGTGGGTGTCTCACGCAAAAGCATGCTGGGCCAGATTACCGGCCGGGGTGTGAACGAAAGAATGCCGGCTGGCTTGGCGGTGGCCACCCTGGCCGCTCTGGCCGGGACATCAATTATAAGAACCCATGATGTGTGGCAGACGCTTGATGCCATCCGGGTTGTTTCATTCCTTCGGGGAAAACAGTCATGACGCAAAGAAAATATTTCGGCACCGACGGGATTCGTGGACGAGTGGGCGATGGCCCGATTACCCCGGAATTCATGCTCCGGCTAGGATGGGCTGCAGGGCAGGCGTTCAAGCGGCAGGGGCGACGCAATAGCGTGCTCATTGGTAAGGATACGCGGATTTCCGGTTACATGTTCGAGTCGGCTCTTGAGGCAGGGCTCTCAGCAGCTGGAGTTGACGTTAAACTACTCGGCCCGATGCCGACGCCCGCTATTGCCTATCTGACCCGCACGTTCCGGGCCTCGGCCGGTATCGTCATCAGCGCGTCCCACAATCCCCACCACGATAACGGCATTAAATTCTTCTCGGCTGAGGGCCAGAAACTGAGCGATCAGTTGGAAGAGGAAATCGAGTCATGGCTGGATCGGTCCCTTGAAGTGTGTGATTCGGAAGATCTGGGCAAAGCGACCCGGGTTGAAGATGCGCCAGGTCGTTATGTGGAGTTCTGCAAGAGCACTGTTCCCAACACTTTTGCGCTGGACGGCATGACGCTGGTGCTGGATTGCGCGCACGGCGCTACCTATCATGTGGCCCCAAAAGTGTTTCGCGAACTGGGTGCGCGGGTCCATGTAATCGGAGCCCAGCCCGACGGCCTGAATATCAATCGCGGCGTCGGTTCCACCCATTTGGACAATCTGAGCGCTGCTGTGCAGGAGCACGGTGCTGATCTCGGTATCGCCTTCGATGGAGATGGTGATCGGGTGCTCATGGTCGACCGCGATGGTACTCACATTGATGGTGATGAGCTGCTCTATATCATTGCGCGCCAGCGGCAGCGCAGCGGTTCACTGCAAGGCGGCGTGGTGGGCACGCTCATGACCAATCTCGGCGTTGAGTTGGCCTTGCGCGATCACGGAATAGAGTTTGTGCGGGCTAAGGTTGGTGATCGCTACGTTATGGAGGAGCTGGTAGCTCGCCAGTGGGTACTGGGTGGCGAAGGCTCCGGGCATCTGGTGATTCGCGACTGTACAACCACCGGTGATGGCATCGTGTCAGCGCTTCAGGTGCTTGTGGCGGCGGCCGAGGCGAAATCGACCATTGGCGAACTGCGGAAGGAAATTACGTTGCTACCGCAGGTGATGAATAATGTCCGGGTGGCCCAGAGATTCGATCCGATGGGTCGGGAGATGGTGGTCCATGCCGTTGCAGAGGTCGAGGAGATTCTTGGTCGTACGGGGCGCGTGCTGCTGAGAGCTTCCGGAACCGAACCGCTGATCCGGGTCATGGTAGAGGGGCAGAGCCGCGAGCAGATTCAGTCTGTAGCGGATCGGCTGGCCGAGGTGGTGAAAGAGGCCAGTTTGGTCTGATTCCAGGCCGTGTCCCTGGAATCAGACCTGGGCAATCGGCGATTGTTGTGAAGGCTAGGGGAGTGCTGTATAGTGCGGCCCTCCCTACGACAGGGGGTTGTAATGCGCAGGAAACTGGTTGCCGGTAACTGGAAAATGAACGGTTCCCGAGCGATGGCAGGGAAACTCGTTTCGGATATCAGCGAAGGTCTGGCTGAAAGTCAGAATCTCAATGCTGATGTGGTGATTTTCCCGCCAGCATTGTTGGTGGAAACCGTGGCAACGGCGCTTGGCGCTTCGCCAATCATGCTTGGCCTGCAGAATGTGGCAGAGTATGAAGACGGTGCCTACACCGGTGAAGTGTCTGCGGCTATGGCAGTGGATGCGGGATGTCGCTACGTTCTGGTTGGCCATTCAGAAAGGCGCCAGCTGTTCGGAGAGAATGGCCGTAAGGTCGCTGAAAAATGTGCGATGATTCACGCGCATTCCAGTCTTTCTGTCATCCTTTGTGTTGGCGAAACGCTGGAGCAACGTGAAAGCGGTAATGCCGAACCCGTGGTGTGCGCACAGATTGCTGAAGCTCTGGCGGCACTCACTGAGGAGCAATGGCAGCGGACCGTGATCGCCTATGAGCCGGTCTGGGCTATTGGAACTGGCAAAACGGCGTCCGCTGACGACGCCCAGGCAATGCATCTGGCGATCAGAAATCGCCTCCGGGAAATGAATGCACCTGCAGATTACGTACAGATACTTTACGGCGGCAGCGTAAAACCGGATAATGCGCGCCAGCTTTTCAGCCAGCCCGATATTGATGGTGGCCTAATTGGCGGAGCATCACTGGAAGCGGCTGGTTTTCTGGAAATTATTCGCTCGGCCTGACACAGGTCGAGCGGCAGAGAGAGCGGATTTATGGATTGGGTTGAGACTCTGGTCGTCGTAGCGCACGTTGTGGTTGCTGTCGCGCTCGTCGGTCTCGTTCTGATTCAGCAGGGTAAGGGTGCGGACGCTGGCGCTGCGTTTGGTGGTGGTGCATCTCAAACCGTATTCGGTAGTCAGGGTAGTGGTAACTTCCTTACCCGTTCGACTTCTCTGCTTGCAGCGATATTTTTTGTGACCAGCTTTTCTCTGGCCGTGTTTGCCAAGCAGCGCGCAGAGATCGCCGGTGACGCAGGCATACCGGTAGTCAACGAAGTCCGCACTTCCGTGCCTGCTTCTGAGACTGCCGACGATAATCTTCCTGCTCTTGAGGAAGATGCATCAGGCGAAGGTTCCGACACCGGAAATGAGTCTTCTGACATTCCGGTGATCGAGTAAGGGTGCTGCCCAAGTGGTGGAACTGGTAGACACGCTATCTTGAGGGGGTAGTGGCGAAAGCCGTGCCGGTTCGAGTCCGGCCTTGGGCACCATTGAATGAAAAAACGGCTTGGCTTTACCAAGCCGTTTTTTTTGGTCAGTCCTTGACCATCCGGAGCCGTCTTTTTATACTCCGGCGTCTTAAACAGCAGGTGCTCCGCCCTGAATGCGGAGGCGCTGGGACAGGTTTAGACTCCTGTCCACATGGCATTCCGAGCCGAACGGCTGTGGTGCCATGTGTGTTCTTGCAACAGAAGGCCCCATGCTGACCGTTTATCAATGGACGGGCAGCGAGCTGAGGGTTTTTTGCTTAGGGCCTAGCGTGCGTGGCCCTGAGTGCATGAAAGGGCTGAATTTGCAGCCCTTTTTTCGTTTCTGGGCTTCTGTTTTTGACAGTTTCAGGTGTCTACGGCAGACGCCTCGTTTTCATTATTCGGCGGAGTGCTTAAATTTGTCAGCCCGATTGCAACAACTTGAGGATATTCTGCGTCCGGTCGTTGAGGGATTGGGCTACGAGTTCTGGGGTGTTGAGTTTCGTTCCCAGGGCAAGCACTCGCTGCTGAGACTTTTCATAGACGATGCCGAGAAAGGCATCAGTGTTGAAGATTGCGAAACCGTCAGTCGCCAGGTCAGCGGTGTGCTCGACGTAGAAGACCCCATCTCCACCGAATACACCCTCGAAGTTTCTTCGCCTGGCATGGATCGTCCACTTTTCCGGATCGAGCAGTTTGAGGCGTTTGCCGGCCATATGGCGAAGATCAAGCTGCGAATGGCGTTTGAAGGGCGGCGTAATTTTGAGGGCCAGCTTCGGGGTGTCGAAGACGGCGACGTGGTGATCATTGTTGATGATCATGAGTACCTGTTGCCATTTGAGAGTATCGAGCGGGCCAGTATTGTCCCGGTATTCGAATAATATTTGGAGCTTCTGATCAGCGCTGGCGTGCCTTCAGTCCCAGGGTTGATCACAGGCTCCTTCACCGACTGCGACGAGAATTTCCAGAGGGCAGGGCAAGCGAATGAGTAAAGAGATTTTGCTGGTGGTTGAGGCCGTCTCAAACGAGAAGGGCGTTGAAAAAGAAGTTATTTTCGAAGCGATTGAGCTCGCTTTGGCCACGGCTGCCAAGAAACGGTATGAAGAGGAAGAGGCGGATATTCGCGTCTCCATTGATCGTCGCACCGGTGAATATGAAACATTCCGCCGTTGGCTGGTAGTCGATAACGAAGCGGTTCCTGCGCTCGGCACCGAGCTGACCATGCAGGAAGCCGAAGAGATCGATACGGCTCTGCAGCCAGGTGACACCCACGAAGAAAAAGTGGAATCCGTAGCCTTCGGCCGTATTGGCGCCCAGGCTGCCAAGCAGATTATTTTCCAGAAGGTACGCGAGGCTGAGCGCACCAAAATTGTCGACAGCTATCGTGACCGCATCAACGACCTGGTGTCTGGCACCGTAAAGAAGGTCACCCGCGACAACGTCATCGTTGATCTGGGCGCCAATGCCGAAGCGCTTTTGCCGCGCGATCAGCTCATCGCCCGCGAAACGTTCCGTATGGGTGATCGCGTTCGAGCGCTGCTGCTGGAGATTCGCACCGACAATCGCGGTCCGCAGCTGATCCTGAGCCGTACCAACCCGCAGATGTTGATTGAGCTGTTCCGCATCGAAGTTCCAGAAATTGCTGAGGAGCTGATCGAGATTCGCGGTGCAGCTCGCGATCCCGGTTCGCGCGCCAAAATCGCCGTAAAAACCAACGATCGCCGCATCGATCCGGTTGGCGCCTGCGTGGGTATGCGCGGTTCTCGTGTCCAGGCTGTATCTAATGAACTGGGTGGCGAGCGCGTGGACATCGTGCTGTGGGACGACAATCCCGCGCAGCTGGTGATCAATGCAATGGCCCCGGCGGAAGTGGCTTCCATTGTCATCGATGAAGATAACCACACGATGGATGTGGCGGTCGCCGAGGACAATCTGGCTCAGGCCATCGGTCGCAACGGTCAAAACGTGCGTCTTGCCAGTGAATTGACGGGTTGGATCCTGAACGTGATGACCGAAGAAGAAGCCGGTGAGCGTCAGGAAGAAGAATATAAAAGGTTGCTGGAGAACTTCACCAACCTGCTCGACGTCGACGAAGACTTCGCCAGCGTGCTCATCGAGGAAGGTTTCACCTCTATCGAGGAAGTGGCCTATGTCCCGATGGAAGAAATGCTCGCTATTGAAGGATTCGACGAGGACACAGTCTCCGAGCTGCGTCGTCGGGCCAAGGACGTGTTGCTGAATCAGGCTCTGGCCAGCGAAGAAGCGCTGGAAGGTCAGGAGCCGGCAGACGATCTTTTGAATATGGACGGCATGGACCGGGCTCTGGCTTTCAAACTGGCCGGGAAGGGAGTTCGCACCATGGAAGATCTCGCAGAGCAGTCTATCGATGACCTGCTGGAGATTGAAGGCATGGATGGCGAGCGAGCCGGACAACTCATTATGAAAGCCCGGGAACCCTGGTTCCAGGATCAGGCGTAAACGGGAGGGGAACCATTTATGGCAGAAGTAACGGTTAAACAACTCGCCAATGATGTGGGTGCTCCGGTTGAAAGACTGCTGCGCCAGATCGTTGAAGCCGGGTTGAAAGCGCGTTCAGAAAATGACGCGGTCAGCAGTGACGAAAAACAGCAGTTGCTAACATATCTGCGGAAGAACCATGGTGACGATGATTCCGAGCCCCGCAAGATCACGCTCAAGCGCAAGACAACCACCACCCTCAAAGCGGGTGGCGGTGCACGCTCCAAAACGGTGAATGTCGAAGTGCGCAAGCGTCGCACCTACGTTAAGCGCGCGGAGATGGCGCCAGAAGCTGATCGTAGCGACGAAGTGGAAGAGCTGGAAAACGAAACAGCCGCGGCAGTCGACGCACCGGAATCTCCGGCCGTTGAAACACCGGAAGTGACCGCAAGCCAGCCGGAAGCCGGACAGGCCGAAGAGAAATCTGAACCAGCTGCTGAAGAAGTCAGCGCTGAGCCTGCAGCACCGGAAATCGATATCAACGAAATCCCGGCTCCGCCACCAGATCCTGACTCAGTCAAGGAACAGCGCAAGCCCAAGAAAAAGAAAGAGAAAGAGAAGGCTCGCGATCGCGATGAGCTGGAAGAAGGCAAGCCGAAGAAGAAGTCTGCTGGCCACCGTGGACCGCGTAGTCGCCCGGTTGATGAGCCTGTTGCAGCGCTGGCCGAGGACGAGGAAGACTCGACCCTGCGCAAGCCGCTGCGAACCAAGCGCAAGCCTAAAGAGAAGCGGCACGCGTTCGAGAAACCCACCAAGCCGATGGTGCGTGAAGTGGAAATACCGGAAACGATTACCGTTGGCGATTTGGCCCAGCGTATGGCGGTCAAGTCTGCCGATGTAATTAAAACCCTGATGGGTATGGGCGTCATGGCGACCATCAATCAGGCGCTGGACCAGGAAACCGCTGTTCTTGTGACCGAAGAAATGGGCCACAAAGCGAAGGCTGTCAGCGATGATGCCTTCGAGGAAGAAGTTCTGGAGCAGATCAATCAGGACTTCGACGGCGAAAAAATCCGTCGTGCACCGGTTGTGAGCGTGATGGGTCACGTTGACCACGGCAAGACCTCACTGCTCGACTATATCCGTCGTACCAAGGTCGCTGCCGGTGAATCCGGCGGTATTACCCAGCATATCGGCGCTTACCATGTCGAAACAGACCACGGCATGGTGTCCTTCCTGGATACTCCGGGCCACGCCGCATTCACTGCGATGCGTGCTCGCGGTGCCCAGTGTACGGATATCGTTATTCTGGTTGTGGCGGCTGATGATGGTGTGATGCCGCAGACCAAGGAAGCGGTCAATCATGCCCGTTCAGCCGGCGTGCCGCTGGTTGTTGCCATCAACAAGATGGACAAGGAACAGGCCGATCCTGACCGTATCAAGACCGAACTCGCAGGTATGGATGTTATCCCTGAAGACTGGGGCGGCGATGTCCAGTTCGTGCCTGTCTCCGCTCACACCGGTGACGGCATCGACAACCTGATCGAAGCACTGCTTCTGCAGGCCGAGATTCTGGAGCTTGAAGCCGTGCCTTCAGCACCTGCCAAGGGTGTGGTGGTGGAATCCAGTCTTGAGCGTGGCCGTGGCTCTGTTGCCACAGTTCTGATCCAGAACGGTACTCTGCGTCAGGGCGATATGGTTGTGGCTGGCGGCTTCTTCGGTAAGGTTCGCGCCATGATGAACGAGGCTGGCCAGCAGGTTAAAGAAGCCGGTCCGGCTATTCCGGTCGAGATTCTTGGCCTGAACGGTACGCCAGATGCGGGTGACGAGCTCTATGCCGTTGCTGATGAGCGCAAGGCGAAGGAACTGGCCGAATATCGTCAGGTCCGGGAGCGCGAGCAGCGTCTCCAGCGTCAGCAGGCAGCCAAGCTCGAGAACCTGTTTGAGAATATGGGCAAGGACGAGGTCAAAACCCTCAATGTCGTGCTCAAGACCGACGTGCGTGGTTCGCTCGAGGCAATCTCCAAGGCACTGCAGGATCTCGGTAACGAAGAAGTGCAGGTCAAGATGGTCTACTCGGGTGTCGGCGGTATCGCCGAAACCGACATCAGCCTGGCGATGGCGACCAACTCCGTCATCTTCGGCTTCAACGTCCGCGCTGATACAGCCGCCAAGCGCCTGGTCGAGCAGGAAGGTCTGGATCTGCGGTACTACAGCATCATCTATAACCTGATTGATGATGTACGCTCCGCCCTGACAGGCATGCTCGCTCCCGAATTCCGTGAGGATATTCTGGGGATTGCAGAAGTACGCGATACGTTCCGTTCACCCAAGTTTGGCCAAGTGGCCGGTTGTATGGTGGTCGAAGGTACTGTTTACCGGAACAAGCCCATTCGCGTTCTGCGAGACAACGTGGTGATCTTTGAAGGTGAGCTGGAGTCGTTGCGTCGCTTCAAGGACGATGTCCCGGAAGTCCGAAACGGTATGGAGTGTGGTATCGGCGTTAAGGGCTACGACGTTAAGGTCGGAGACCAGATCGAAATTTTCGATCGCGTGCAGGTACAGCGTCAGCTGGAATCGGCGGGTTAATCCCGTCGACCGGTTGGCCTTTTCTCCGGGTTCCAAGGGGCCCGGAGAGCCGACGACTGGAGTGAATAGCTACGAATGGCTAAAGAATTCAGCCGGATAGACCGGATTGGTGATCAGATCCAGCGCGAGCTGGCCACTCTGATTCAGCGCGAAGTGAAGGATCCCCGGGTTAGCCTGGTGACGGTGAACGCCGTACGGGTCAGTCGGGATCTTGGCTACGCCGATATCTATATTTCTCTTTTGAGCACCGAAGAACTGACGGAAGATTCCGTCGAAATCTTCGAGGCTCTGAAGGTCCTCAACAAATCCAGCGGATTTCTGCGCGGACAAGTGGGCAAGGCCATGAAATTGCGAGTGGTGCCACGCTTGCGTTTCCATTTTGATGCAGTCGCTGGCCACAGTCGCCGAATGGATGACTTGATCAATCGCGCCGTTGGGCGCCGCTCTGCCGTTGATCGTCCGGATGGCGCGGATCAGGAATCGGAGTCCGAGGATTGAGTCGACGCCGTAAAGGCCGGGCTGTGGATGGAATTCTGGTTCTGGATAAACCGCAGGGTGAATCCTCCAACAGAATCCTGCAGCAGGTCCGCCATCTTTTTGGTGCTGCCAAGGCCGGTCATACCGGTGCGCTGGACCCTCTGGCGACCGGGGTTCTGCCCATCTGTTTTGGTGAAGCCACCAAGTTCTCCCAATTAATGCTTGAAAGCGACAAGGCCTACATCACCACAGCGCGTCTCGGCCAGCGCACGGAAACGGCAGATAGCGAAGGAGCCATTGTCCAGGAGCGCCCTGTTCCTGCGGGGCTCACGGAGTCTGCCCTTGAAGCCGTGCTTGAGCAGTTTCGTGGCGACATTGCTCAGATACCGTCGATGTATTCAGCCCTGAAGCATAAAGGCAAGCCTCTTTATGAGTATGCCCGCCAGGGAATCACGGTCGACAGACCAGCCCGCCCAGTCATCATTTACCGGCTTGAGCTGCTTGCCCTGAGATCCGAAGAGATCGATCTGGCGGTCACCTGCAGTAAAGGAACCTATATCCGTTCGCTGGTTGACGATATCGGTGAGGCACTGGGCTGTGGCGCTCACGTCACCATGCTGCGCCGAACGCTAGCGGCCGGCTTCTCAATCGATCAGGCCCATAGCCTTGGCGCACTTCGAGACAGAGCCGAGGCAGCTACTGATCAGGCGGAGCTCGATCAGCTGTTATTGCCAGTGGATCAGCCTTTGCAGGAGTACCCGGCCCTTGAGCTGGAAGGTGAAAGATTAAGGTCGATATTCCATGGCCAAGCCGTTAGAATGTCGGGTCACTTTTTGTCCGGTCCCGCCCGTCTCTACGGTGGAGGGCGTTTTATCGGCATGGGTGAAGTGATTGCAGACGAAGAGGGCTGTGACATTCAGCCAAAACGTCTGCTGCGTTTTGGGAGCTGATCCCGAAGCGGGTAAGGCACCGGAGTCATCCGGTTGCTACTAGCCGAACTGTAGAGATGCGCGGTTCGGCCGAACTTATGGCATCGCAACTATTGAGGTGAATTATGGCACTGACTGCCACCGAGAAGGCCCAGATCGTCAAGGATTTCCAGCAAGGTGAAGGTGATACCGGCTCCCCAGAGGTGCAGGTTGCTCTGCTGAGCGCCAACATCGACAAGCTGCAGGATCATTTCAAGACCAACAAGCAGGACCATCATTCCCGTCGCGGTCTGATCCGCATGGTAAACCAGCGTCGTAAGCTGCTGGACTACCTGAAGCGCAAGAACGCCGACCGTTATGTGGACCTGATTCAGCGTCTTGGCCTGCGTCGCTAATTGCGTTGAATTCCAGGCTTTCTGCCGGTACCTCGGTACCGGCTTCTGCTTCACTGGCGATTGCCCAGTGAAGCGGGTTTCCCTTCTTTCTCCGGTCACGGTCAACGTCAGTCGATGACATTCCTGTGGGTCTGTCGCGTTGTCGCTGGCACATTGCCGGTCTCTGTCGAACGGTCGGCTTCTGTCGATCAGGGGTGCAGAACTCTAATTCATCCAAAACCGGTTAATTCTTTGCCGCTGTCGGAACCTTCTGTCGTAACCGAAAGCCAAAAAATAGCAGGTTGTCGCAAGTCTCGTGGGCCCAGAGGGGTTTCGGGTTTTGCGACAGCCTGTTTGCTTTCAGGCAGTGTGGGGATGCATCGGTTCAGGATTGGCCAGACCTTATGAACTGGAACAATCAGGAGCTCATGTGATTCCAGAAGCTATTAGCAAAACGTTTGAACTTGGCGGAAAAACCGTCACTCTTGAAACCGGTCGCGTTGCCCGTCAGGCGACTGGCGCCGTCATGGTGACCATCGACGATATCGTCGTACTGGGTACCGTGGTCGCTGCCAAGGAAGCCAAGCCAGGTCAGCCTTTCTTTCCGCTGACCGTCAACTATTTCGAAAAGACCTATGCCGTCGGCAAGATTCCCGGTGGTTTCTTCAAGCGCGAAGGTCGTCCTTCCGAGAAGGAAACCCTGACTTCGCGTCTGATCGATCGTCCGATCCGTCCGCTTTTCCCGAATGGCTTCATGAACGAAGTGCAGGTTATCTGCACCGTCATGTCCTCCAGCAAGACCCAGGACCCGGATATCGCCGCAATGCTGGCGGCCTCTGCGGCTCTGGCGCTGTCAGGCGTGCCCTTCGATGGTCCAGTCGGTGCCTCCCGTGTGGGCTTCACAGCCGATCGCGGCTACTTCCTGAACCCGACTTTTGAAGAGCTTGCAGCGTCTGATCTGGATATGGTGGTTGCGGGCACCAGCGATGCCGTCCTGATGGTGGAATCAGAAGCCAAGGGCCTGACCGAAGATCAGATGCTGGGCGGCGTGTTGTTCGCGCACCAGGAAATGCAGGTGGTGGTTGAAGCGATCCGTGAATTTGCAGCCCAGAATGGTAAGCCGCGTTGGGATTGGACAGCCGCTCAGGAAAACACCGATCTGCTGACCGCCATCCGCGAAGGCTTTGCATCCGATATCGAGCAGGCTTACGCCATCCGCGACAAGATGGAGCGCTATGGTCGTCTGAGCGAAATCAAATCGGCTGCGGTTGAGCGTCTGGCCGGGGAAGAGGAAGGACAGCCTTCCGAAGAGGAAGTGAAAAAGTACTTCGCCAAGGTCGAGAAAAGCACCGTTCGCCAGTCCGTTATCGACGGCAAGCCACGTATCGACGGCCGCGACAATCGTACCGTGCGTCCGATCACTATCGAAGTTGGTGTGCTACCGAGCACTCACGGTTCTGCGCTGTTCACCCGCGGTGAGACCCAGGCTATCGTGACCACCACGCTTGGTACCGCCCGCGACGTGCAGATTATCGACGCGCTGGAAGGTGAGCGTAAGGATCCGTTCCTGTTCCACTACAACTTCCCCCCTTTCTCCGTAGGCGAAGCGGGTCGTGTAGGCGCTCCTGGCCGTCGTGAAATCGGTCATGGCCGTCTGGCCAAGCGCGGTGTTGCAGCCGTTATGCCGACACTCGAAGAATTCCCGTACACCATTCGCGCCGTATCCGAGATCACCGAGTCCAACGGCTCCAGCTCCATGGCTTCAGTCTGTGGTTCCAGCCTGGCGTTGATGGATGCGGGCGTACCGATCAAGGCGCCCGTTGCCGGTATCGCCATGGGTCTGGTCAAGGAAGGCGACAAGTTTGCGGTTCTGACCGATATCCTGGGTGACGAAGATCATCTCGGCGATATGGACTTCAAGGTGGCTGGTACTGCTCAGGGCGTGACTGCGCTGCAAATGGACATCAAGATCAACGGTATTACCGATGAGATCATGGAGCTGGCCCTTGAGCAGGCCCATGAAGCGCGTCAGCACATCCTCGCTGAAATGGCCAAAGTCATGGATAAGCCGCGCACTGAACTGTCAGCTCGCGCGCCTAGCATCACCGCCATCAAGATTGATCCGGACAAAATCCGCGAAGTTATCGGTAAGGGCGGTTCAACCATCCGTTCTATCTGCGACGAAACCGGCGCGTCCATTGATCTGGACGACGACGGCAACGTCAAGATCTACGCCGACAACCAGGACGCCGCCAACGCCGCGGTTAACCGTATTCGCGAGATCACCGCTGAGATCGAAGTGGGCGCCATCTACAAGGGGCGCGTCGAGCGGATCGTCGACTTTGGTGCGTTCGTGAATCTGCTGCCGGGTAAAGACGGCCTCGTCCACATTTCCCAGATTGCGGATCGCCGCATCGAGAAGGTGACGGACGAGCTGAGCGAAGGCCAGGAAGTGCTGGTTAAGGTACTCGATGTCGACAACCGTGGCCGGGTTAAACTGTCCATGAAAGAAGTGAAGGAAGGCGAACAGCCGACCGATTTCAGCGAATAAGTTTCGCGCTGAAACTCACTGAAGACAGTTGCTGAAAAAAGCCACTGAAGTTAAAAACCGTCTGCCTCCAGGGGCAGGCGGTTTTTTTTTGGGTGATGATTTGAGGCAGAAGCGCCGGTAGGCGATGTACCCGTGACTCTGGCTAGAAAATCCAGCAGGTCGGCTCGATAGGCTGGGAGCACAAAGGTCGAGCCGTGAGGCAGATCCGTCTGCTGGAATTGCTTGGGTTCAGAGGCTGCAGTAAACAGTTCAGTCCCATGATGATAGGGGACCACGCCATCGCGGACGCTGTGGAATATCAGTAAAGGGACGGGGCTTATGGTGGCAATTCGGTCTATACCCTCGTATTCGTCTGGAATAGTCCAACTTAGAGGGATCTGCAGTGGCCAGGTCAGCCAGAGGTCGGAGAGTTTTTCCCGCGCAATTCGCCGGAAGCCGGTAAAGGTGCTGTCCAGCACCAGTCCCGCCAGCGCCGGTTGTTCGTCCCGCTCACCCCATTGCTGTGCCAGTGGCATGGCCAGCCCACCCCCAAGGCTTTGACCAATCATCACGATAGGCTGATCCCCATGATGGGCGGCAAGCCAGCGAAGGCCGGTTTCGGCATCGGTCAGAGCGCCTTCCAGATCGGGCGAGCCAGTGCTTTTGCCAAAGCCTCGATAGTCTAGCAGCAGGACGTTGTAGCCCTCTGCAGGAAGCCAGTCCACAGCAAAGACGTGGCTGCTGATATTGCCCGCATTGCCATGCAGGAAATACACCGTGCCGTAGGCTTCGCCCTGCGCCGGTAGCCACCAGGCGTGCAGTTTTTCCCCATCCACCGACTCCAGATACAGATCGCGGTAATCCAGGTTGAGCCGATCCGGCGTCAGGTACTGTGACCGATCCGGGAAAAAGAACAGACTGGAACAGCCGCTCAGCGAAGCTCCCAGGCAAATCACGGGGGCAATCAGAAGTAGGCGAAGAAACCGAGCTGCCATGAGGTGTCATACCTTCCGAAGAATTGCTGGCGATGGGCGCTGGCGGAGATTCGATAACTCCGGCCCAGATGCAGTCCCGTACTCAGGTAAGCGTCGTCGATCCGATCTCGACTGGCAATCAGCCAGTATTTGCTTTTGAGGCCCGCCTGGAAGCTGAACCGGTTGCCCTGGTGGAGCAGGCCAAGGTCTGCGCCGGGCGCGAAGTCGTAGCCTTTGCCCAGATCATCGTCGATCTCAAGATCGGCGGTCCCGATGGCGTAGAGCTGCAGACTATCTATTGGTTTCCAGCTGTAGCCGGCGCCGCCATCAAGATAGGGCGTCAGGGGCCGCTGCTGCTCCGTTAGAGTTCGCCTTGCGCCAAAGCCGACCTGCCAGGAGGTCGGGGAGAAGAAGCGGTTGCGCGGCGTCAGAGAGCGGATTTCGATCGCTGTCAGTTTTTCCAGCTGGAACTCCGGATCGTCCAGATACTGCCGGAAGTCAGCTGCCAGAAACTGCAATTGAGCACCTTCCCGATAACCGGCCGGAGGGTCCAGCAAGTCGTGGTAGGACGGGCGCAGACTGAGCTGCACATAATCCCGGTCAAATTGACGACCCGCCGCAATGCCCGCTCGAAAGGTGTCATGGCCTTGGTCGTCCCGAATCTCCGGTGCAGGCGGTTCTGGTGGCTGCGGCTGGCCTGCGATACGGCTGCGGGCCACCAGCAGGTCGTGAGAGCGGGGCGCAGCTTCGGATCGTGCCAGCATGCCGGAGTCACTCAGATACCGCAGATATTCGTAGGCCGCATCAAGCACGGCCGCCCGGGAGGAGGGCAGCAGATTCCCGATTTCCGGAGCGTCCGGATCGATTGCGCCATGTGCCAGCTGATAGGTCAGAGACTGTTCGTCCGATGGGATCTGCTCTATCTGGTAGCTCAGTTTGCTTGCCGCTGAGGGCCTGAAGTGAATACTCTCAACCAGATCTTCATCCACCACCCACCGCACCGTATCGGACGGAATAGCGTGGGTACTGACTCTGCCGAGCAGGTTGGTGCCGGGCCGAGCGACGTCCAGCAGGGCCAGCAGACGGTAAGCGCAGTTTTCGTCGAAGAAATAGTAGTCGAAGTTGATCCCCTGGATTTCCCAGGCATGAGCGACTAATTGGTCAACTTCGGCAGGTGTGAGATTCAGCGTGTACTCCCACAGATCCCGATTTTCTATGTCGGTGTAGAGGCGGATCTTTTCATAGTAAGGCTGGGTGGTCGTGATACCGGGATAGCCACCGAAAATACCTTTGTAGGCAAAGGTCAGCTCGTTATCGCGAGCGCCTGCATCAGCGGCGTAGGAAATGGTATAGGCCAGCAAAAGGTCCGGCTCCTTACCCCCTTCGATAGGCGGGTCCAGCCGCAGGAAGGTATGGCCGAACATCGACGACGGACTGTTCAGATAGGACGCAGCAAATACCAGGGTCACCGCCCTGGCGTTCAGGTTCTCGCGCCACTCGGTGAACTTCTCGCACTGGCTGGTGGCCGGTTCCATGGGTACCGCCTGCTGCGCGCGCAGCCAGGCCGTTCGGGCAGGGAATCGGCAGACCACCGGCAGGCGACCGGATTCCGGCCCTCGCAACGCGGAAACCATTGCTTCAAGCTCGGCTTCCGGAGAGTGCTTGCCAGCAGGGCTCAGGAAAAAATCGTCGTCGTCGGCCTGGCTGGTGAGTCCACTGAACGTATCCGGATGATAGTGAAGGAGTGCCAGCCATTGGGGAGATTGGCTGAGTTCACGGTCGGTATCGGCCGCCGTGGCGTGGGCGGCGCAAAGGCACGCGAGCAGGCAATACCCGCCTAAAATCCTTGGCAGCATGGAGAAACGTTTCGTTCGGTGGAAAGGGAATATGGCCGTCCCTGGCCCGTGTTCCGTCCCTGGCGAAATTCAGCGTTTAGCCGAGGTACTTGCTCAATTCAGAGTGTTCACGCATCAGACCAGCGATTGCGTTCGCGGCCTGATAAGAGGTGGTCTCTGACGAAGGGAATACCGTGGCAAAGTTGTCCTGCATCAGCTTACGAAAAGCAGAGCGGTCTTTGGCTTCAACACCCAGCAGCACAGCCAAAGTCTCAAGGTTCTCACCCTCACCGCGAGACATGTCGCGCGCCACCTTGTCGATGTTGGAGTTCATGTACATGGCCATGGACTCAACTTCGTCACTGGTATCACATCCGAGGGTGCCGAATGTCATACCGATCGTCTGATTACCGAACAAAGAGGTGTTGGTGGTGGCGGCAAGAATATGCGGGGCGGGGCCGGACTGTCCTTTCCAGATCATGGCGCCTACGCCACAGCCAGGCTGGGCGAACGCGAGCGAGGAAGCACTGACCAGAATGGCGCTGGCAATCAGTTTCTTCATGAAAAACTCCTTGTCTTGATGGGACTCAGGAAACGGCTGCAGCATTATTGTTTAATCACCGCAGACGGCCAGATCAGGTGATCTGACATCTCGAGTATAGCCATGAATTCAATGAGTAGGGAATGCTTCGACCGGCTCGATTGTTAGAGGATAATTTTAAGCACACCACAATACGCCTCTACGTGGCATTGGCGCGCCGTTGATTGCCTATCCCCCAAGATAAGCCGCCTGCACATCCGGGTTCTTCAGCAGATTGGGGCCGGTGTCCTCCAAACGGATGCGACCGTTTTCCAGAACGTAGCCGCGATCCGCGAGCGCAAGGGCCTGGTGAGCGTTCTGCTCCACCAGAAAAACGGTGATCCCTTCATCCCTCAGCTGGCCGATGATCTGAAAGATCTGCTGGATAATGATCGGCGCCAGCCCCAGCGAAGGTTCATCCAGAATCAGCAGTCTGGGCCGACTCATCAGGGCGCGGCCGATAGCCAGCATCTGCTGTTCGCCGCCAGACATGGTGCCGGCGCGCTGCTGGGCGCGTTCCTTGAGTCGCGGAAACAGGTCGTAGACGTGTGCCTGCAACTTCAGATTTTCCGACTTGGAATTGAAGAATCCACCCATGTGGAGATTCTCGTCCACGGTCAGGCCGGAGAATACCCGCCGGCCTTCGGGCACGATGGCGATACCGGAGCGCATGATATCGGCGGTTGGCAGGTGGGTGATGTCATTTCCCTCCAGCACAATGCGCCCGGAACTGGCCCGGGGATTGCCACAGACCGTCATGAGAAGCGTGGTCTTACCCGCACCGTTGGCGCCAATCAGGGAAATCAGCTCGCCCTTTTTAACGTGGACGGAAACGCCATGAAGGGCTTCGATTTTGCCGTAATGGGTATGTACATTTTCCAGCGTCAGCATGGTAGATCAGGCCTCTCCCAGGTAGGCCTTGATGACCTCATCGTTGGACCGGATTTCAGCAGGCGTACCGGTCGCCAGTGGCCGGCTCTGGTTGATGACATTAATGCGATCAGAGATTTCCATAACCAGGCTCATATCGTGTTCGATCAGCACGACGGAAACGCCGTAGCTTTCCTTGAGGCTGACGATCAATTCGTTCAGCTCCCGTGTTTCAGCCGGGTTGAGGCCGGCTGCAGGCTCGTCCAGCATCAGCAACGCGGGGTTGGTCACCATGCAACGGGCGATCTCCAGACGCCGCTGCTGACCATAGGCCAGGTTGCCTGCTTCGCGATTGGCGAAATCGGTGAGACCGACCCGTTTTAGCCAGTAGGCGGCTTTTTCCAGCGCCTGCTGTTCGCGGCGACGGTAATCCGGTGTTCTGATAAGGCCGGAAAGCAGGTTGGTGTTCAGGTGGCGATGCTGCGCAACCAGCAGGTTCTCCACCACGGTCATCGAATTGAACAGCCGGACGTGCTGGAAGGTGCGAACCAGTCCCAGTCGGGAGATCTGATAGTCCGGCTTGCCCTGGATGGGCTTGCCGCGAAACAGGATGGTCCCGCCCGTCGGTTTGTAAAAGCCGCTCAGACAGTTGAACACCGTCGTTTTACCGGCGCCGTTGGGTCCGATGATGGAGACAATCTCTTTCTCCTGCACATCAAGCGTCACCCCATCAACGGCCAGCAGACCGCCAAAACGCATAGAGAGATTGCTGACTTCAAGCATGCCTCAGCCCTCCCTCTGCTTAAGTTCGGTATTGTCCAGTTCGATGTGAGCCCTGCGCATAGGCAGCAAGCCCTGCGGCCGCCAGACCATCATCAGTACCATTGCTGCGCCAAAGATCAGCATCCGATACTCGGAAAATTCCCGCGCCAGCTCTGGCAGAACCGTCACTGCGATGGCCGCCAGAATAACGCCCAGCTGGGAGCCCATACCGCCCAGCACCACGATGGCCAGGATGATGGCTGACTCCAGGAAGACAAAGGATTCAGGGCTGATAAAACCCTGCTTGGAGGCAAACAGCGTTCCGGCAAAACCGGCGAAAAAGGCGCCCAGGGTAAACGCGGTGAGCTTGACGCTGGTGCGGTTGAGGCCGAGGGAGCGAGCGGCGATTTCATCCTCGCGCAGCGCCTCCCAGGAGCGACCCACCGGCATGCGCATCAGGCGGCGGATGGTAAACAGGGTAAACAGAGCCAGCGCCAGGCCAATCAGATAAAGGAAAATGACTTTATGAACGCCGTCGTACTCGATGCCCGTTACTTCGTGAAAGGAGGTATTGCCTTCCTCACTAACACGTCGGCCAAATTCCATGCCGAACAGGGTTGGATCGGGAATGCCGCCGATACCATTCGGGCCACCGGTGAGGTCAGTCCAGTTATTGAGCAGTATCCGGATAATTTCGCCGAACCCCAGCGTCACGATCGCGAGGTAATCCCCACGTAGCCGCAGCACTGGAAAGCCCAGCAGAAACCCGAAGAGTGCCGCCAGCAGCCCGCCTATCGGCAGAGCGGCCCAGAACGACAGGCCCAGGTAATCCGATAGCAGGGCAAAGGTATAAGCGCCCACCGCGTAGAAGGCGACATAACCAAGATCCAACAGGCCCGCGAGGCCGACGACCACATTCAGGCCCAGAGCCAGGATGATGTAGATCAGCACCAGCGTTGCCAAATCGACCGAGCCCCGAGAGGCCATGAACGGCCAGATCAAGGCCACGATAATGACTATCACCAGGCCGATGTTTTCAAGCCTAAGCCGCTTGTGCTGTGCCATTGGCTGGCGTGAAGCACCATCCTTGGAGGGCAAAAGCGACGTGGCACCGCCGATGATCGGCTCCCGGAACAGCTGGAACAGAAAAACCGCCAGAGCGGCCAGCAGGATAAGCGTGATGGTTTGACTGCTGGCTCCATGCAGGACCACCTCGGTCCCCTCCGATTCCAGGTTGAGTCCCATGATGGGGTAGGACACCAGCAGCGTGATAACGGCGCAGAAAAGCGCGTGGGTAAAGGAACTGCTACGCATCAGATTTTCTCCACCTCCGGTTTGCCCAGCAGGCCGGTGGGTTTGAACAGGAGAATGAGGATGAGCAGTCCAAAGGACACCACATCTTTATATTCGCCACTGAGGTAGCCGGAGGTCATGCTCTCGGATACTCCGAGAATCAGACCACCGAGCATGGCGCCAGGAATACTGCCAATGCCGCCCAGAACCGCCGCGGTGAACGCCTTGAGCCCGGCAATAAAGCCAAACAGTGGATCAATCGAGCCGTAGTACATGCCCAGCAGCAGGCCCGCGACCGCCGCCAGGGCTGCACCGATTACGAAGGTTGCGGCGATGATCCGATTGGTATCGATACCCAGCAGACTGGCCATCCCCAGATCCTGGGATACGGCGCGGCAGGCCCGGCCGGTGCGTGACTTGGCAATGAACAGGCTCAGAGCGGTCATACAGACCAGGGTGGTCACGAAGATGGTGATCTGCATGTAAGTGATGGTGGTGGCAAACCCGTCGCTGGCACCGATCTGGATGCCGCCGTCGATCAGAGCCGGGAATCCCATGTTGCGGGAACCCTGGGCCAGCAGCACATAGTTCTGCAGAAAGATCGACATACCGATGGCCGAAATCAGAGGAATCAGACGGTGCTGTCCCCGTACCGGTCGATAGGCAATACGCTCAACGGCCCAGCCCGACGCACTGGATATGATCATGGCGCAGATCAGAGCGACGATCAGAACCACGGGTAACCAGGTAATCCCGAGAGTGGCAAGGCCGGTGATCGTGATCAGCGCCGTATAGGCACCAATCATGTAAATCTCCCCGTGGGCGAAGTTGATCATCCCGATAATGCCGTAAACCATGGTGTAGCCAATGGCGATCAGAGCGTAAGCGCTGCCGATAGTCAGGCCGTTGATCAATTGCTGTAGGAAGTAAAGAAGATCCTGCATCTCGGTCGGGCTCTCTGCAGAGGTAGCGTGTAACGTCAAAGATGATTCAAAAAAAACACCTCCCCACGTTCACGTGGGAAGGTGTCTGTTAGTGAGTTCGCGGCTTTCCGCTTATTCGCTGGCGGGCGTCTTGGTGCCGTCGGTATGCCATTCGTAAACGACAAACTCAAATGACTTCATATCGCCCTTGGCATCGTAGCTGACGGTGCCGATCGGTGTTTCATAGCTGCCCTTGCGCAAGGCGGCAGCGACATCGAAAGGATCGTCTGACTTGGCCTTCTCCATGCCCTGAGCGATCAGATCAACTGCGGCATAGGACGTCAGAACAAACGCACCGGAAGGATCTTCGCCTTTCTCTTTAAAGGCTTCAACCAACACCTTGTTTTCCGACTTTTCGTCAAAGCTGGGCGGCAGAGTTACGAACAGTCCCTCGGCAGCGTCGCCGGCAATCGCGTTGATGTCCTTGTTGCCCACGCCTTCAGGTCCCATGAATCGGGCCTCGAGATTGGCCTGGTCCGCCTGGCGCAGAATCAGACCCAGCTCCGGATGGTAACCACCGTAGTAAACGAAATCGACGTTGGCCTGCTTGAGTTTGGTGATCAGGGCCGAGAAATCCTTGTCGCCAGCAGTAATACCTTCGTACATCACCACATCAACACCCTCTGACTTGAGAGTGTCCCGGACGGTGCTGGCAATACCTTCACCATACTGCTGTTTGTCGTGAATGATGGCGACCCGCTTGGGGTTCTGGCTGGCGATGTAGCTGGCCGCTACGGGGCCCTGCATGCTATCGAGACCGATGGTACGGAAGACCAGCTCGTAACCTCGTTCGGTAATTTCCGGGCTGGTGGACGCCGGAGTGATCATGAGGATTCCTTCGTCCTCATAAATATCGGATGCAGGCTGAGTGGAGCTTGAACAAAGGTGCCCAACCACGAAGCGAACGCCTTCGTTAACCATGCGGTTGGCCACGGTCACCGCCTGCTTGGGATCACACACGTCATCATATTCAACGGCAACCAGCTTCTCGCCAAGAACGCCGCCCCTGGCATTGATCTGATCAATGGCCATGCGGGCTCCGGCAAACTGCATGTCTCCGTACTGGGCGACAGGCCCTGTCATGGGGCCGGCGATGCCGATTTTGATGTCTGCCGCTGCCTGGCTGGCCGCTACAGAAAGGCCGACAGCTGCGACAAGCGTTCTGAGAGTACGGTTTTTCATAGATGTTTTCCCGATAGCTGATGTTTGGAAGAGTTATTCAGCGAGTTGCAAAACGGTACACAGATCGAAAGTAACAAAACAACAGCGCCTGTTTAATGTCAAGCCGCCCAGTGGGCGACTGACTGTAGTGAGTGTTGGTTCATAGGGGCGAATATCCGCCCTCACTCAGGCTTCTCCGGTTGAGGTTCCTTGCGCCTGGCCAACAAGGAGACCCTGCCTACAGCCTCAGCGACGCTTGAATCCGCCAAAACTTAACGGTCTAATGTTTAGGGCTGTAAATAAAACTGCGTCGTCTCATGGATACAGGCTTCCGCCTTTTACGTTGCGGTGAGCGTCGCAGATGTGTTCATTCTCTGAGGTATTTCTATGCCAAACACCATCAAATCCAAGAGCCATGAGTCGGACTCTGATTCCAATTCTCTTGCGGATTGTGAGGATGTGTTGGTTGCTCTGCGCAGAGTCATACGCGCCACGGATTTGCATTCAAAGCAGTTGAGCAAACATACCGGCCTGACAACGCCGCAATTGTTGATCATGCGGACCATTCAGGCGGTGGGGGAAGTCAGTATCGGCTCGGTTGCTGAGCGGGTGAGTCTCAGCCAGGCAACAGTCACCACGATTCTCGATCGGCTGGAGCAGCGCGGACTGGTTTACCGGGTGCGCAGCGCCACCGACAAGCGCAAGGTGCATGCCCATCTCACGGAGGAAGGGTTGGCGCTGATTGATCGAGCGCCGGCGCTACTGCAGGAACGCTTTATTCAGCGCTTTCAGAGTCTGGAGGATTGGGAACGCAAGATGATGGTATCTTCCCTTCAGCGTATCGCCGGAATGATGGGCGATGGCCATGCAGACTCATCCCCCATGCTGGCTATCGGCGCGCTGGATAGCGAGCTGGCCCCCGCTGCTGAGGATCAGTTGCCAGCCGGTTGAGGGCTGGCAACTGATGTTTCGTGGCCTTGTGCAGGCCATGTTCGGGCGACCTCAGTGGACGCTGGAGCGCTTGGCCTTGGTGTCAAAACAGACCTGATACACATCGTTGAAGTGTTTGGCGAAATGCGCCGTCATACCCTCGCGGATATACTCCGGCAATTCTTCATAATCGCCCCGATTCGCCTCCGGCAGAATAACGGTACTGATTTTCTGCCGGCGCGCAGCGATGACCTTTTCCCTGATACCGCCCACTGGCAGCACCTGACCGGTCAACGTCAGCTCGCCCGTCATCGCAATGGCGCTCTGGGGCGCTTCCCGGCGGGCAATGGACAGCAGGGCTGTCGCCATTGTTACGCCGGCACTGGGGCCATCCTTGGGCGTAGCGCCCTCAGGGACGTGCAGGTGTACCTGGGATTTATCGAAGAACGATGGATCGCCTTTAAACCGCTTCAGATTGGCTGAAATATAGCTGTAGGCGATCTCCGCTGACTCTTTCATTACCTCTCCCAACTGACCGGTCAGGCGGAAGCCACGTTGGTTGGTGTGGATGCGCGAGGCCTCGATACTCAAAGTAGCGCCGCCCATGGCCGTCCACGCCAGCCCCGTGACCACACCTACGCCGCTTAGAGCCTTCTCCTTGCGGAAATGCGGTTGGCCAAGGTAGTCGGTCAGATCATTCACGCCGACCCGGATAGATGAGCCAGGATCAGCCAGCATTTTGACAATGCCTTTGCGGACAATCTTATGCAGCTGTTTTTCCAGATTCCGCACACCGGATTCACGCGCATAGCCCTCAATTACCTGACGGATGGCTGCATCGGTGATGTTCAGCTGTTTTTTAAGAAGACCCGCCCGGCCCAGCAGTCGAGGCATCAGGTGATGTTTGGCAATGTTCAGCTTTTCTTCGGTGATGTAACCGGACAACCGGATAGTATCCATGCGATCGAGCAAAGGCCGGGGGATGGTGTCGAGCTGGTTGGCCGTACAGATGAACAGCACTTTCGAGAGATCCAGGCGCAGATCGAGGTAATGGTCCAGAAACTCCCTGTTCTGTTCCGGATCCAGGGTTTCCAGCAGAGCCGACGCCGGATCGCCCTGATGGGAGGCACCGATCTTGTCAATTTCGTCGAGCATAATGACCGGGTTGCTGACCTTGCAGTCTTTCAGTGCCTGCACCAGTTTGCCCGGCATAGCGCCAATGTAGGTACGCCGATGGCCCTTGATCTCAGCCTCGTCGCGCATGCCGCCGACGCTGAAACGGTAGAACGGTCGACCCAGAGCCTCGGCAACGGATCGGCCAATGGAGGTTTTACCCACCCCGGGCGGCCCGACCAGCAGAAGGATGGAGCCGGACATCTCACCTTTGAAGGCGCCTTCGGCGAGGAACTCAACGATGCGGTCCTTGACGTCATCAAGACCATCGTGATCGCTGTCCAGTACCTCGCGGGCCCGCTCCAGATCAAACAGGTCATCCGAATAGTGGCCCCAGGGCACCAGCGTCAGCCAGTCCAGGTAGTTGCGGGTGACAGCGTACTCCGGTGAGCCCTGTTCCAGCACTTCGAGCTTCTGCACTTCTTCTTCGAACCGCTCCTGGACATGCTCAGGCAACGACCACTGCGCCATGCGCTCGCGGAAGCGCTCCGTATCGGCCGTGCGATCGTCCTTGGCCATTCCCAGCTCGCGCTGGATGACCTTGAGCTGCTCCCGCAGGAAAAACTCTCGTTGATGCTTTTTGACCTTGGTATTGACTTCGTCGTTGATTTCTTCCTGAAGGCGGGCCACCTCCAGTTCCTTGCGCAGCAGCACCAGCACTTTTTCCATGCGCCGCAGCAGCGGCACAGTGTCCAGCACGGTTTGCAGCTCAGGCCCAGCGGCAGTGGTCATGGACGCCCCGAAATCAGCCAGCGGGGAGCTGTCGTCTGGCCCAAAACGGGATAGATACTGCTTCACTTCCTCGCCATACAGCGGGTTGGTGCGCAACAGCTCCTTGATCGCACTGATGATGGCCAGGGTATAGGCCTTCAGCTCATCCTGCGGTTCTTCAGGTTCCTTGGGATACTCCACCTCCACAAGGTAGGGCGGCTCCCGGCGCAGCCACTGGACAATCCGGAATCGCTGCACACCTTGAGCGATAAACTGGATTTTGCCGTCCTGTTGCTGAGCCTGATGAACACGCACGGTGCAGCCCATCGTATGCAGCTCGTCTGGCTTTGGCAGGCGGTTTTCAAGGTCTCCGGTGTTTTCCACATAGCAGACGCCGACTAGGCGATGATCGGTTTCTCCAACGCTTTTGAGCGTCTCTTCCCAATGGGCCTGGTTGACCACCACCGGCTGAACCTGCGCCGGAAAGAATGGCTTATTGGTCACCGGTAGAATGTGCAGTCGCTGGGGCATGGACTGTTGAGAGAGCGCCAGGCCACGATTCTGTGGGTTTTCGTCCTTGCCGATGTATTCGGTGATGTCTTCGGCAAGGTCAGCGGCGTCGTTACGGGTGTCCTCAGTCATAATCTGTCCATTCTCTTCACTAAGTCCGGCCAGAGGCTCGCTACAGCGAGGCCAAAGGTCCTTGGAGGCGTCCGGGGGCGACCGTCGATGGGCTCGGTTGGGTCGGTGTTTCACTCTATCTGACGGCGTTGCTCAAGAATTCAAGCGCTGGCCGAGGGAATGCCCGGCGCGCGACCGCCAATCAGTGCTCGCCGAGAAGCTCATCAGCGTCTGCTTTACCTTCCGGGCCTTGAAAAAGGCCTGTTTGCCGTCATTTATTTGCCTGGAGTGTTATTCTGCAACTCCCTCACACTGCCGGGATCTTGCGTAGCTCGCTCAAGTAGCTCTATTACGTCGATCTGCGGCTTTGGACTCATACAAGTAATTCAGGTGCGCCATGGCTGACGCTGCTCATATTTTTGAAGCCACTATCGAGAACTTTCAGGAAAAAGTAATGACCGCATCGGAGACCACGCCGGTGCTTATTGATGTCTGGGCCGACTGGTGCAGTCCCTGTAAGCAGTTGATGCCGATTCTTGAAAAGCTGGCGAATGAGTATGACGGTCAGTTCCTGCTGGCCAAGGTCAATGCGGATCAGCAACAGCAGCTGACCGCCAGCCTCGGCGTGCGGAGTCTGCCGACAGTGATACTCGTCAAGAATGGTCAGGCTGTGGATGGCTTCAACGGCGCTTTGCCAGAGGGCGAAGTCCGTAAGATTCTTGAGCAGCATGTTGAACTCCCGCCGCAGGACCCTCGCGAGACTGTCCAGTTACTGTGGCAGGAGGGCAAGCTTGAAGAGGCGCTGGGAATTCTGACTCAGCTGAATCAGGAAAACCCGGACGATCTGGAAGTGCTGATCGACATTGGCCAGTTAAAGGCTGAGTTGGGCGATCCGGAAATGGCGGAGAAGATATTGGAAAGTCTGCCACCCGAGGAAAAGATGCAGCCCAAGGCCCGTCAGCTGGCGGCCCGTCTCAAGTTCATGAAGCAGGGCGGGGAACTGCCCCCGGCGGCCGAACTGGAGTCCAGGCTCAGCGCCAATCCACAGGATCCCGCAGCCTTGCATCAGCTGGCCCTGCATCGGATCTTCCAGGATAGAAATGCCGAAGCCATGGATCTGCTGGTGCGTTCAATGCAGGCGGACGGCACCTATCAGGATGGCGTGGCAAAGACCACGCTGCTGGAGCTTTTTGACAAGCTCGGCAGCGCCGATCCAGACGTGCGCCAGTACCGTAGAAAGCTGTATACGCTGATGCACTGACGGCAGAGGTCGGGCGAAGCCCTGGATTTCAGCCGGGGCTTGAAGCCCGGATGATTTCCTCCCGGTCGGTGTGAGCGCTCCAGCATTAATGCCGGCCCTTGTCTATGCAACTGCCCCCTCAACCAGACCGGTGCGAGCTTTGCGCCCGCCCGGTCCACAAGCTGACCCGACACCACCTCATCCCCAAGAGGCTCCATCGGAAAAAGCGTTTCCAGAAGCGTTTTTCGAAGGAGGAATTGATTACCCGGACCCTCTGGGTCTGCCGGCCCTGTCACAGCACCATCCATCGCCTCTTTTCCGAGCAGGAGCTTGGAGAAACCTATAACACCCGTGAACAACTGTTGACCGATGAAAGCCTTCGCGAATTCGTTCATTGGCTGAGCGATAAGCCTGAAGGCTTTGTACCCAAGCGTCCCGCCCGTCGCTAAAGCCCCGCCGTTACACAGCCGCCACAAAAGAAAACATGCGTTTTTGCAAACGCGTTCTACTCTTCTGAGAAAACCATTTAACAAAATTCGACTTTTGTGAACGTCGATGATGGAGGCGCTATGTCACCAGTAAAGTCACATCTGCACACATCACTGATCTGTGCTGCGGTCCTTGGTTTTGCGGGGTGCACCACCGGCAACGGCGACTCCGCAGCGGATGTTTTCCTTGGTGGTGACCAAGCGGTGAGCCTCGGGACCGCAGACTCGGAAGTTGCGGAAGTCACCTTCGAAGATGCCCTGCAGAGTATTCCGCTGGCTCTGGAAGCGGTTGGTCAAACGCTCGAAAACGTAGCGCTGGATTATCCCGATGTCGGGTTTGCGCTGAACTATGCTGAAGCGCGCGATTATGAACTGACCCGGGAAGGCAAACGCCTGGGACATAGCACAGTCCAATTCCTCGACAGCTCTGATTTGACGATTGATCTGCGGGGCCGATTCGTCGCAGACCAGGAAGCCGGTCCGGTCTCCTATGAGCTGAAGCTGCGGACGGGGCTCAATGCCGACGTCTTCGACAAGGATCACGAATCCCTCGCAGCAAAGGTTTCCGCTGCCCCGATGGTACTCAGTGGCATCCTGTACAGCCGCACCGGGCTTGAGCTGGCGCGCTTTGATCAGGTGCTGACCCGAGTCACCATGCAAGAAAATTTGGCATCGGTTTCGGTCGATCTGAAAGGGTCTGTCGCGCTTAAGTCCGTTATTGGTGAGCAGTTCGACGGTCAACTGGAGATCGGTCTGGCGCGCAGTGATGTCCGCCCTGGTGTCATTCGGATTGGCTCAGCGCCGTCTTTGACTCAACTCAAGCTGGAAGGCCAGCTCTCGGCATCGAATCCCCGATTTGGATACAACTTTCCGGAGCGTACCCTGGCGATGGTCGTGCGCTGATCCTGAACACCGTCCGCCAGCGGATTCTTAAGAGTCCGCCCGGCGTCTGGCGCAAAACCTGCTGATGCATTCTTACAACCGGGCTTTGGCCCGGTTTTTTTTGTCTCCCATGCCTCGCTGACGCGCGTATTCTGGGTTAAAACCTTTGTAATGAACCTGCCGTTGTGGGGTTTCGTCCTGGCATGCCAATCTGTGGGGCCTGCGAAGTCCGGGTAACTCCTTGCTGCGTATGAACTGTTTCTACGGCACCCGGTCTGTTTATCTGTCGTGATCCAGTCACTGGACTATGCTTAAGTGGCTTTGAGGGCGCAGGCCCTGATGAGTAAAGCCATGGTTTTTGGCCCCTACGCTTTGGCCTCTATGCCACCGCCAATGTTTTATCGCCTATCCAAGGGAGGATCGGATGAATCAGGACTCAGATCCCGTCGAAACCAGAGAATGGCTTGATGCTCTGGAATCGCTGCTGGAAAACGAAGGTATTGATCGCGCCAAATTCATACTGGAACGATTATCTGAGCGCGCCAGCCGTGACGGGACAGAACTGCCGTACTCCATAACGACGCCATTCCGGAACACCATACCGGTGGACATGGAAGCCCAGATGCCGGGCGATCTGTTCATGGAGCGGCGGATCCGGTCGCTGGTTCGCTGGAACGCGATGGCGATGGTTTTGCGGGCGAATCAACGGCCTGGAGATCTCGGTGGCCATATCTCTACCTTTTCCTCGGCAGCGACGCTCTACGACGTAGGCTTCAATTACTTCTTCCACGGCGGAGACGAGAAGCGCGAGGCGGATCTGATCTACTTCCAGGGCCATGCTTCTCCGGGCATCTATGCGCGCTCCTATCTGGAAGGCCGCCTGAGCGAAGAGCAGCTGGACAAGTACCGCGAAGAAACCGACGGTACCGGTCTTTCGTCCTATCCGCATCCCTGGCTGATGCCGGATTACTGGCAATTCCCCACCGTTTCGATGGGACTGGGACCGATCCAGGCGATCTACCAGGCCCACGTCATGAAATACCTGCACAGCCGCGAACTGATCGAGATGGATAACCGCAAAGTCTGGTGCTTTGTCGGTGATGGCGAGTGCGATGAACCGGAAACGCTGGGTTCGATTTCGCTAGCAGGCCGGGAAAAACTCGACAACCTCATCTTTGTCATCAACTGCAACCTGCAGCGGCTGGACGGGCCGGTACGTGGTAACGGCAAAATCATTCAGGAGCTTGAAGGCGTCTTCCGCGGCGCCGGCTGGAACGTGCTGAAAGTGGTGTGGGGTCGCAAATGGGACCCACTGTTCGAGCGGGATAAAGATGGCCTGATGCAGCGCGTGATGGACGAGTCAGTCGATGGCGATCTCCAGAACTTCAAGAGCAATGGTGGCTCTTACGTCCGTAAGCATTTCTTCGGGAAATATCCGGAACTGTCGAAAATGGTCGAGGATCTCTCGGACGACGACATTCAGTCCCTTAACCGTGGCGGTCATGATCCCTACAAGATCTATGCGGCCTATCACCACGCAATCAATAATCACGGTGGCAAGCCTACCGTCATTCTGGCCCACACCATCAAGGGTTACGGCTTCGGAGAAGCGGGTGAAGCGCAGAATACGGCCCATTCCCTGAAAAAACTGGACATTGAACAGCTCAAGCGCTTCCGTGATCGGTTCGGTGTTCCGCTTGAAGACAAGGAACTGAAAGACGTTCCTTACTACCGGCCCAAGCCAGACAGCCCGGAAATGAACTACCTCAACAAGCGCCGCAAAGATCTGGGCGCCTCGGTTCCTTCCAGGCGCAAGGATTGTCAGCCGCTGGAAATTCCCAAGCTGGATATTTTCCAGACTCTGCTGGACGGCTCCGACGGTCGTGAAATCTCGACAACGATGGCTTTCGTCAGGCTTCTGACCTCGCTGACCAAAGACAAGCGAATCGGCAAGCGTGTCGTGCCTATCGTTCCGGACGAAGCCCGCACCTTTGGTATGGAAGGCATGTTCCGTCAGCTGGGTATCTATACCTCTGAAGGCCAAAAATACGTGCCGCAGGATCGCGACCAGATCATGTACTACAAAGAGGACAAAAAGGGGCAGATCCTCGAGGAAGGTATTAACGAAGATGGCTCTATGGCGGCCTGGATCGCCTGTGCGACTTCATACAGCACCAACAACTTTCCCCTGATTCCTTTTTATACCTTCTACTCCATGTTTGGTTTCCAGCGGGTGGGCGACCTCTGCTGGGCTTCAGGCGACATGCAGGCACGCGGATTCCTGATTGGTGGCACGGCCGGTCGTACGACCCTGAATGGCGAAGGCCTGCAGCATCAGGATGGGCACAGCCATGTGCTCGCCAACACGATACCTACTTGTAAAGCCTACGATCCGGCTTACGGTTACGAGCTGGCGGTGGTGGTCCATCACGGCATGAAGGAGATGTTCGAGGACAACCAGAATCTCTTCTACTACATCACGGTGATGAACGAGAACTACGAGCAGCCGGCCATGCCCAAGGATGCCGAAGAAGGCATTATAAAAGGCATGTACCTGTTCGATTCCGTGGAAACCAAAGGCAAGAAGAAAACGCCACGGGTGCAGCTGCTGGGCTCGGGTGCGATTCTGAATGAGGTGCGCGCCGCCGCTGAGTTGCTGAAAGACGACTGGGGCGTTGCCAGCGATATCTGGAGCGTAACCAGCTTTAACGAACTGGCACGTGACGGCCAGCATGTTGATCGCTGGAACCGCCTGCATCCGGACGATAAGGCCAAAGTAGCTTACGTCACTCGATGCCTGGAAAAACAGCAGGGCCCGGTGGTGTCTTCCACAGACTACATCAAGCTGCATTCCGAGCAGATTCGCAGTTATATCCCCAAAACCTACCTCACGCTGGGCACCGACGGGTTCGGTCGAAGTGATACCCGTGAGCGCCTGCGCAGTTTCTTCGAGGTGGATCGCTACCACGTGGTTGTCGCCGCGCTGACAGCTCTGGCGCGGGACGGCGAGATGGAGTCTGAAAAGGCGTTGGAGGCTATGCGCAAGTACGACATTGACCGCAACAAACCCAACCCGGTGACTGCCTGAGGAGTCGAGCGTGAGCGAACAGGAGATCAAGGTTCCCGATCTGGGCGGTGTTGACGAAGCCGAAGTCATTGAAGTCAGCGTTGCCGAAGGCGATACCGTTGAACAGGAAGATCCGATTCTGACCATGGAGTCCGACAAGGCCTCTGTCGATCTGCCGTCGCCATTCGCTGGCAAGATCGTCAAATTGACGGTGAAGGTAGGCGACACGATCCGTGAGGGTGATGTCATCGGTTCCATCGAGAGCGACGGCGATACCGGCTCGGACGACGAGGAAAGCGCGGACGAAGAAGACGACGGTAAAGAAGGCTCGGAAAACAAGGCTGAGACCCAGAAGGCCAAGAGCAAGCAGGGTAAATCCGAACAGTCACCGTCGGACAGCGATGAGGCATCGGACGACGATGCCCAGTCCTCGGAAGCAAAGTCGCCTGGAGGGAAGTCCTCCGGAGGAAAGTCTGAGCCCGAAAGCAAAACGGTGAAAGTCCCTTCGTTGGATGGCTTCGACAAGGTTCCGGTCATCGAAATCAACGTCTCCGAAGGCGACGAAATCGATGCCGAAGATCCCCTGGTGACCGTAGAGTCGGACAAGGCCTCCATGGATATTCCGTCGCCGTTCAAAGGTAAAGTCGAGAAAGTTCTTGTCAGCAAAGGCGACGAGATTTCCGAGGGCGATGACCTGATTCAGCTGCTCGTTGAAGGCGACAGTGAAGAGCAGGGCGAGTCCGAAGACGGGAATGGCAAGAAGGAAGCGGCTGCCAGCGGCAAGGGCAACAACGAGAGCTCATCAAAATCGGAAGACAAGCCCTCGGCAGACGGTAAGCGCGACGATGCTCAGAAGGCCTCAGATGCTGATTCATCAGGCACTGACGACACCGAAGCCGATCCTGCCGGCGCCAGCGTTCACGCCGGCCCGGCCGTGCGAAAGCTGGCGCGGGAGATGGGTGCCGAGCTGTCTCGAATCAAGGGTTCAGGCCCCAAGAGCCGAATTCTGAAGGAAGACGTCGAAGGCTACATTCGCCAGCAGCTCAAGCGCAGTCAGGAGGGTGGAGCAGCCGCTTCAACCGCCAGCGGAATTCCCGCCATCAAGCTGCCAGACTTCAGCGAATTTGGCGAGGTCGAACGCGAGGCCATGAGCCGCGTGCAGGTTGCTACCGCCAACAACATGCAGCGCAGCTGGCTGAATGTACCCCACGTCACCCAGTTTGAAGATGCCGACATAACCGATCTGGAAGACTTCCGAAAAGCCCAGAAGGCCGCCGGCGAGGAGAAAGGCATCAAGCTGACGCTGTTGGCTTTCCTGCTTAAGGCATCGGCGCAGGCCATGCAGGCTTATCCCCAATTCAATGTCGCTCTGGATATGGACCGCAAGGAAATTATCCGCAAGAAATACATCCATATCGGCATAGCCGTGGATACACCGGAGGGCCTGATGGTCCCTGTTATCCGCGATGTGGATAAAAAGGGTTTGTGGGAACTGGCCGCTGAAGCCCAGGAATTGGCGGCCAAAGCGCGTGACCGCAAACTCAAACCGGCGGAAATGAAAGGTGCGTGTTTCTCCATTACCAGCCTGGGTGGGATCGGCGGTACCGCGTTTACGCCTATTGTGAATGCTCCAGAGGTCGCTATTCTGGGTGTCTCCCGGTCCGCTATGAAGCCTGTCTGGGACGGCAACGCATTCATACCGAGGCTGGTGCTGCCGCTGTCGCTGTCCTACGACCACCGAGCGGTCAACGGCGCCGATGCGGCCCGGTTTGCGACTAAATTGAGTGATTTGCTGGGAGATATTCGCAAGCTACTGCTTTGATCTGTAGATTGGCGGGATAACAGAAAACCACGGCTGCGAAGCCGTGGCTTTTTATATTTATTCAATCCCAGAAAGTAAAAAAGCCGGGATCGCTCCCGGCTTTTCCTTCTAGGCTCTTCAGAATCCGGAGGACGTCAGTTCGCGAAGAACATCCCGTCGAAATAATCCTGCAGTGCCTGCATCGTCGCCTTCTCATGTGGCTGAGTCAGCTCGAAGATTGCTTTCTCGTTTGATAGTCGAATCATTAGCACCACCTCCTTATTTTTCGTTGAAGAGTGAGTTTAGGTGTACGGCACCAGGGCCGTACGCGATCACTGCTATCTCAAATTGAGCATAGACCTGTTTCAACGAACATGGCGTGGCCAGTCCTGTAACGATTTGTAGCTCGCTGCTTTCCATGCCATTCGCGATGGCGCGCGCGTATTCTGCGTATCAAAAATCATACTGGGCTGCGAACAATACCCGGTTGGCGTCGGCGTTCTGTTCGGCGTAGTTGCGCGAGTGGAAATATCCGTACTCAACGCCGAGCACGACGTTCTCAATCGGCTGCCACTGGTAATTGACGAAGGCATTGTCGTTGACCTCATGACGGGAGGCTACGGCGGCCTCTCCAAGATCATCCGCTGCGTCGTTCCAGTCTACCTTCACCCACCCGTAGGACACGTTCACAGTCCCTGGGCCAACGTCCATGCCGAAACCGATGGTGCCGCCATAACCCGGCAGTGTCTTCAGGTCTCCGTCAGCGATGTAGGCATCGGCGGCGCCGAACCCGCCGTTACCGGAACGATAGAGGTAGCCATTGGCGCCGTCGGTATAGCTCAGGGCACCCTGGAAGCGAAAGTTTTCGGTGACGTCGTATCGCGCCGCCGCGAAGGTGCCGTAGCCAAAGGCAGAGTCATCGACGCCATCGCCCGCATCGTAAGCCAGTTGCTGGATCAGGGCTGCCACACTGATCGTCAGGCGGTCATAGCCTTTCTCGTAGCGGGCAGTCGCGGCGGGCATTGACTGCTTCTGGCTATCGATACCGACATTCAGCCCACCTTCCTCAACCGCTGCGATCCGCTGAAAGCGCGGGTCTTCCAGTGAAACGGAGAAGCCGCCCGTGGTGTAACGGACCTGCGCTGCCCGATCCTGAACGCCGGCATTACCGGCAGTGGCGTCAAAATCCAGAGTAGATCCTGAATCCGTGACTTCTCACGGCTCGAATTGACCCCAAAGCCTGCAACAGCAAGGCCTCGGACGGTATAATAGCGCCTGACATTCATTCACCCAGTCAGTGCATCGGCCCATGCGTACCTT